>Ga0209299_1000058_pt1 | contig 54649 bp, 51 predicted proteins | sample S_140806_MF_Meta_FD_187326 | JGI IMG/M metagenome (GOLD analysis project Ga0209299, IMG submission 187326) | Freshwater microbial communities from Lake Simoncouche, Canada to study carbon cycling - S_140806_MF_MetaG (SPAdes) (version 2) | ecosystem: Environmental > Aquatic > Freshwater > Lake ...
GATCTGCCACTCCAGACCCTTGGCGGCATGCACGGTGAGGATCTGCACCCGCCCGGGTGCTGCGCTCACCTCCGCGGGAGCCAGACCTTTCTCGACGACGGCGGCGGCATCGAGGTAGGCCAGCAGCCCCGCCACATCGGTGTGGGCGCGTTCGGTGTACCCGGCGATGACGTCGGCGAGCCGATCCAGGTGCTCGGTCCCGGTGCCATCGGCGTCCACCGGACGCGCCGCGCGCACCTCGGCGTCGACACCGAGGACCCGGCGGACCTCCGCGACCAGATCGGTGACCGGGTGGGCCAAAAAGCCTCGCAGCCTTGTCAATTCGGCAGCCAGTGCCGTGATGCGGGCAAATCCCGGCTCCGAGTAGGACTCCGGCGCGCCCGGATCAGCCAGAGCATCGGCCAGGCTCGCGGTCTCGGCGTCGGCTGCGGCGATGATCTGCTCGGCGGAGATCACGGGCTGCCGCTGGCCGTCCAGGATCACCGCGCGACGCCACAGCGCGGCCAGATCTTTGGCACCCAGTCGCCAGCGCGGCCCGGTCAGCACCGCCATGGCCGCGGCACCGGCCGTCGGATCGGCGACCAGCCGCAGCATCGACACCACCTGTGCCACTTCGGGAATCGACAGCAGACCGGCCAGGCCCACCACTTCGACCGGGACACCGCGCGCGCTGAGCGCGTCGGCGATCGGCCCGGCGTCGGCGTTGCGCCGAACCAGCACCGCGGCACTCGGCGGTTCCTGGCCCGCCTGCGCGGCTGCGTCGTAACGCGCGGCGATGTGATCAGCAAGCCAATCACGTTCGGCCACCTCGTCGTTGCTCAGCGCACACAGCACGGTGCCGGGCTGCGCACCGGGCCGGGAACGCAACGGCTGCACCGCCACCGATCTGCGCCGTGCCTCAGCTGAGACCTCGTTGGCCAGGTGCAGGGCGCGCGGCGGGTTGCGCCAACTGGTAAGCAGTTCGAGCGTGGGTGCCGGGGAACCGTCGGAGCGGGGGAAGTCGGTGGTGAACCGGGGCAGGTTGGTGGCCGAGGCGCCCCGCCAGCCGTAGATGGATTGGATCGGATCTCCCACCGCGGTCAGCGCGAGGCCGTCATCGCGGCCGCCGCCGAACAGCGCCGACAGGGCGATGCGCTGAGAGTGGCCGGTGTCCTGGTACTCATCGAGCAGCACCACCCGGTAGCGGGCCCGCAACTGCTCGCCGACCTGCGGGCAATCCGAGGCCAGCCGGGCGGCCGCCGACATCTGCGAGCCGAAGTCCATCACCTTCTCGGCGCGCATCCGGGCGTGCAGCGCATCGATCAAGGGGACCAGCAGGCTGCGCTGGGTCTGGTTGGCGAGCATGTCGAGCAGCGTGCGGTTCGGACCGGTGTCGCGCTGACGCGGCCCCGCGGGCAGGGTGTGCACGAGCCGTTCGAGTTCGACGTGGGTGTCGCGCAACTGGCCGGTGTCGATCAGATGCTCGGCGAGTTCGTCGGAGAGCGCGCGCACCATCGCGGTGACCGCGGCCGGGGTCTTGTCGATGGGCAGCGGGTGCGGATAGTGGCTGACGACGTCAAAGGCCAACTGCCACATCTCGGTTTCGCTGAGCAGCCGGGCATCGGGTTCGATCGGCAACAGCAGACCGAACTCGCGCAACAACTGCCCGGCGAAGGCGTGGTAGGTGCTGACCGTCGGCGCTCCCGGCGCCTCGGAACCCAGGTAACCGGACAGCCGGGCCAGCCGCGAGCGCACCCGGCGCAGCAACTGCCCGGACGCCTTGCGGGTAAACGTCAAGCCGAGCACCTGACCCGGTTCGGCGTAGCCGTTGGCCACCAGCCACACCACCCGGGCGGCCATGGTCTCGGTCTTGCCGGCACCGGCGCCGGCGACGACCACCAGCGGTCCGGGCGGCGCGCAGATCACCGCGGCCTGCTCGTCGGTGGGCTCCGGAAGTCCCAGTGCCGCAGCGAGTTCGACAGGGCTATAGGTCATGGCTGCTCCGCTCCCGAGGTGTTACGGCCAGAGTTATGCGCCGGGCAGGTCGGTTTGATCGGGCAGTGCGAGCAGCCGTCGTTCACCCGGGCGGCGAAGCTCGGTCCTGCGGTGGCGGCCGCGGCGGCGCGCACTGCGTCGCGCCAACCCTCGGTGTCGTCGGCGCCCAGTGCGTTCTGCTCACGTTCGGTGGCACCACCGGAGGCCGTGGGCTTGCCGACAAACACCAGCCGGCCACCACCGGGCTGATCGCCGGCGGCGTCATCGATACCGGCGAGGACACCCTCGGCGACTGCGAGTTGATACACCCCGAGTTGGGCGTGGTGCTGCGCCTCATCCTTGGTGACCGGACTCTTGGCGGTCTTGACGTCGACGATGACCAACCGGCCCTGCGCATCGCGTTCCAGGCGGTCGATGCGGCCACGCACCCGCACTCCGGGCAGCCCGTCGGCCGGGGGTGCCACGAGGCCGTCGAGTTCGACCTCGGTGCCGACCTCTGTGAGCTCATGGCGGGTGGCCACGCGCCACGCGGCGAATGCCGCCAGCATCGCCCGGTGACGCTCGAGTTCGTTGGCGGCGTACCACGGTGAGTCGAATGGCACTGCGGCCCAGACGTTTTCCAGTTCGGTGATCAACTGCTCCGCCGTCCGGCCCGATTCGGCGACCAGGGCGTGCACCACCGATCCCAGCGTCGAGTTCACCTGCCGCGCACCAGTGCCGCCGTGGCGTTCGGCAAGCCAGCGCAGCGGGCAGTCCGTCAACGTCTGCACCGTGGACGGGCTCAACGTGACAGTGTGATCGTCACCGCTCCACAGCGGCTCCTGCGTGCTGACAGCGCCCAGCCCGTGCCAGTGCTGCGGGTCAGCTCCCGGCACACCGGCTGCGGCCAGGCGCGCCAATTGCTGTGCGGCACTGCCGCGCCGATCCTCATCGACCGCGCCGTCGGGGGCGCAGACCACAGCGCGCAGCCGGCCCACCACCGCGGCGGGCGACAGGACCGGCGGGGCCTGCACCGGCGTGAGCACCGCGGTGGCGGTGTCACCGCTCGCCAACCGGGCCAGCTCGGGCACGAATACCGACGGCAGCGTGGACTCGTCACCGGAATCACTGTCGACCGCGGTGATCAGCAGTCGGTGCCGGGCCCGGCCCATCGCGGCGATCAGCAGTCGCCGCTCCTCGGCCAGCAAGGGCGCACGGGCGGACACGTCCTCGCCGAGGCCGTCGAGGACGTCGAGCAGGCGCTGGGTTCCCAGCACACCGCCGCGCGGAGTGGTGTTGGGCCACAAACCATCCTGCAGGCCGGCGATCACCACGGTGTGCCAGTCCCGGCCGAGCGCGGCGTGCGGGCTGAGTACCGCCACCGTCTCCCCGGCGGGTGCGGCGTCGGCGGCGGCCGGCGGCAACTGCAGGGCCGCAACATGGTCGAGCAGACCCGACAGCGACGCCCCGGCGGTGCGGGCCACATAGGCCTCGGTGATGTCGAACAGCGCGGTGACCGCGCTGAGGTTACGTTCGGCCAGCGCCCCGTCGGCGCCGCCGCGGTCGGCTGAAGTCAGCCAGCGCCGCTGCAGACCGCTGCGCTCCCAGGCCTGCCACAGCGTGTAGCGCGGATCGTGGTGACTGCGGTGGCTGCGGGCCGCCGCGGCGAGTACCGACCGCACCCGCTTGACCGGCGCGGCCAGGGTGGCCGGCAGCTGCGGAGCCGGGCCGGTAAGCGCGTCGAGCACCGTGCGATCGGTGCGGCGCAGGGCGCGGCGAAGTTGACGCAGCGACACCGGATCCACCCGGCCGATGGGGCCCGTCAGCAGTGCCTCGGCGGAATCGTCGTCGAGACCATATTCGGTGGCGGCCAGCACGGTGACAAGCGAACGGACACCGGGATTTTCGATGACGGCACCGCCGACGGTCGGCGCATCAACGGGAACCCCGGCCACTGCCAGTGCCCGGGTGAGCGCCGCGGCCGCCGATACCGATCGCACGATCACCGCCAGTTGCGACCACGGCACACCATCAACGAGGTGCGCCCGGCGCAACGCATCGGCGACCACGGCGGCCTCGGCATGCGCGGACGCAGCCACCGTCACGGTGACCGAACCCTCCCCCGCGCCCTCGTCATCTCCGTCGCGGCCGTCGAGTACACGCCACCCGGTGCCGGGCAGTCCGGCAGCCATCCCGCTGATGGCCCGGGCGATGGCCGGTGCGCACCGGTGCGAACGGGTGAGGGTGACGGCGGGTGAGTCGGCCGACAGCAGATCCGCATCCGCGCCGCGGAACCCGAACACCGCCTGGTTCGGGTCACCGGCCAGCACGGTGAGGTCGGCGCCGGCCGCCAGAACGCGCACCAGGGTGGCGGCCTGCGGATCGAGATGCTGGGCATTATCGACGAGCAGCAGCCGGACCCGGGCGCGCTCGGCGGCAAGCAGATCAGCATCCGCAGCCAGCGCCTCCAGGGCCGCACCGACAAGATCGGCCGCGCCCAGGGCCGGAACCGTGGCCTGTGGCGCGGCGGTACCGACCGAGGCGCGCAGCAGCATCACCTGCTCGTACTGCTGAGCGAACTTCCCCGCGGCCACCCACTCGCGGCGCCCGGACAACCGCCCGATGCGCTGCAACTCGACCGGATCGATACCGCGCTGCGCACACCGGGCCATCAGGTCGCGCAATTCGGTGGCGAACCCGACCGTGGTGAGCGCGGGCCGCAGTTCGCGCGGCCAGGCATGCGCGCCGTCGTCGAGATCACCGGCGAGCAGTTCACGGATGATCCCGTCCTGCTCGGCTCCGGTGACCAACCGGGGCGGCGGATCTCCGGCGCGGGCGGCAGCATTGCGCAGTACTCCGAAGGCGTAGCTGTGCACCGAACGGACCAGGGGTTCGCGCACCACCGACAGTCCCGTGGAGCGGGCGTTTAGCAGCTTCGCCGTCAGCGCGCCACGGGCCGCGGCAGCCATCCGGCCCGAACCGGTGAGCAGCAGCACCGATCCCGGATCCGCGCCCGCGGCGATGTGCGCGACGGCAGCATCGATCAGCCAGGCGGTTTTACCGGTTCCCGGCCCACCCAGGACCCGAAGCGTCGTCATAGCGTCCATGACACCACCGGGGTCTGACAGAAATGGGTCCTATTGCGGGGGGTACAGCCGCGCCTCGACAGGCGAATCCCGCAGCCCGCCCTGCTGGGCCGCGGCCCCGCTGGCCACCACCAGGGCAATGCCGGCGAGTTGGGTGAGCGACGGTTTCTGATGCAGCACAACCAGACCCAGCATCAGACCGATCGCGGGCTCCAACGCCATCAGCGTTCCGAACGCGGTGTGGGTCATCCGGCTCAGGGCGATCATCTCCAACGCGAACGTCGCCACCGGGAAAAGCAGCGCGATTCCCAGCGACGCGACGATGACGCCCAGGGTGAGGTGGCCGTGTGCCTCCGGAACTCCGACGACGGCGGCCGCGAGCGCGGCGATGGGGATGGTAACGGCGAGTCCGGTGATGCCGTCGAAGCGGTCCCCGACGTGTTGGGTCAGCACGATGTAGGCGCCCCAGCTAATGGCGCCGAGAGCAGCGAATCCGATGCCGACGGCGTCGACGCTGCCCTGCCACGGTTCGGTGAGCAGGACGACGCCCACCAGTGCCAGCGCCGGCCAGAGCAATGCCCGCCTGGTGCCGCTCTGCACGGCGGCCACCGTCAGGGGGCCCAGGAATTCGATGGCGACGCAGGTGCCCAGCGGGATGCGCTCGATCGCGAACATGAACGACGTACTCATCACACCGGTGGCCACACCGAGAGCGAGCAGAGCCGGATAGTCGCGGCGGGCGATATCGCGGAACCGCGGGCGGGCGACCGCCAGGAAAATGAGTCCACCGATGGTGAGTCGAAGCCACGCGGCCCCGGCCGGGCCGACCGCGGCAATGATGCCCATGGACAGCGCCGCACCGAGTTGAGCGCACAGCATTGCCACCACCGTCAGGCTCCACGGCGGCAGGCCGCCGGTACCGGGTCTGGTTGTGGTGGTCACGGCCTCATGGTGTCACCTGCCCGCTAAGTGAATTTTTCGTGTACGGCGGGCCGTTTCCCGGACGTGGCCCAGCAGGCGGAGAACGTTCACTGTTCATGAAGTTGCTTGCCATACCCGCGATCGTGATGACATTGGCCCTTGCCGCCTGCGGCGCTACCAGCCCGAAACCCGCGTCCGACGGAGCGTCCAGCGCATCGGCCAACGCCGGGACGGATGTCCCCGCACTCGATGCGGCCGGCTGGACGACCACCACGTACCAGAAGCTGACCGAGACGATCTCCACGTCGGCAGGCCAAGGCAAGATTGCCGTCTTCGACTTCGACAACACCACCCAGGCGCGCGATATCAGCGAGGCGATGCTGGCTGAGGTCCAGCAGAGCAATACCATCGAGGCGGCGTCGCTCTCGCCCGCGCTGTACCCCCCGTTCTCGACCGCCGACGGCACCAAGATGTCGATATCGAACGGGGTGTTCGACTACTACGAGGCATTGCTGGACTCCGGAGGTGAGGCCGACCCGTTCCGCGAGTACTCCTCGCTGCCGATGCCGAGTTCGGTCTTCTACGGGCGTACGGTCGCGGACTTCCTGGCGACGACGTCGGCCGTCTACAACGGTGGTTCCGGTGCCGAGGATCTCAAGACCGGTAAGCAATCGAAGATCCTGGGTGCCGCGCGGCCCTTCATCTACCCCCAGATGGCCGACCTGTACGGCAACCTGCGCAGCAACGGCTACGACGTGTGGGTGGTGTCGGCCGGGATCACCTGGGCCGTGCGCTGGATGGTGCAAAACGCCGTCAACCCGGTGATCGTCGCCAAGTACGGTAAGGATGCGGCCCTGCCGCTGGATCACGTGATCGCGGTCAACACCCTGATGAAGGATCGGTCCACCGGAAAGCTGGTGTCCGATTACGAACTCACCCGGGGCACGCCCGACGACGCCTACATCAATCTCGACCCGGCCCGGATGTCGCAGTTGGAGATCCTCGCCGTTCCCGACGGCCTGACGTCGTGGCGCGGCGGCAAGACCGGCGCCATCGACAACATCATCAGCCGTGGCGAGCTGTTCCTCGTGGCGGGCGACTCGTTCGGCGACGTCGAGATGCTCAACCGGGCGACCAACCGGCTCGTCGTCAGCCGGATGAACAAGCCTGATCTGGCCGAGGGCTTTGCCAAGGAGATCGAGAAGGCGCCGAGCGCCAACTGGATGCTGCAGCCCACCATCAACTCCGCACCGGTCGGATTCCTGCCGAGTAAGTGTGAGATGGCACAGAAGACGTCGGGCAACACCGACATCACGGCGACGACGGACAAGTCCCTGTCGACGCTTGACGGCACCGGAAAGCTGGGCTCGTTCGCGACCTGCTGAGCGCACGCACACCTAGAGCCAGTGTTTGCGCCGGAATGTGACGTAGAGCAGTCCGCAGAACGAGGCGATGAACATCAACGCGGCCGGGTAACCCCACCAGTAGTCCAGCCCCACCACCCAACGCATCTCGGTGAAGTTCATGCTGCACACACCCGTGATCGAGGTGACCGCCACCGCCATCGCCGCCCAGGCCGAAATTTTGCGGACATCAACGTTCTGCTGCACCTCGATTCGGGCGTGCGCAGACTGCACCAGCATCGACAGTCGGTCGTCGTGGTCGGCGATCTGCTCGGCCGCCTCGGCCTGCCGTTCCACGACCTGATCGAGGTAGGGCCGAATCTGAGGCGGCACTAGTTCCTGATGGTCATCTGTGACCGCCCGCAGCGCCCGGGTCAGCGGACCGATCGCTCGGTTGAGGTCCACGACATCGCGCTTGAGCAGGTAGATCGACTCAATGTCGGTCGTGCTGTCCAAAGTGAAAGTGGCTATCTCGATCGCGTCGATATCGGCCTTAATCAAGGACGCCACTTCGAGGTAGCTCTTCACGACGCGGTCAGCGACACTGAGTAGCACCGCGAAGGGGCCCAGGGACAGTAGGTCGGGCCGGTGCTCCAATTCATCCCGCAATCCGTCCAGGCCCCCGTGGACGCCGTGGCCGACCGCGACGACCACATCGGGCCCGACGACCAACATCTCCTCGCCCGTCTCGACGATTTTGCGGGCTGAGAATATCGACTCGTGCGGAACGTAATTGACTGTCTTGAACACCACGGACACCATATCGCCGCCGCGTCGCAGGCTCGGGCGTCGATGGGTGTGCAGCGCGTCCTTAATCGCACGGTCATCGAGACCGAATATCTCTCCGGCAGAACGTAACTCGTCCTCGCCGGGTTCATCCACGCTCAGTCCCACGAACGCGTTGCGCCCCGCCTGCCTGAGCTGGCGGACCTCCGCGACTGCGGCTGATGGGGTGAAAGTATCGGGCAGTCGGCTGCCATCCAGATACACCGCGCACTCCAGCTCAACCGGGGGCGTCGGTGGCGTCGCGGGTTCGACTTTGGGCTTGCCCAGGACGTCCAGGACCGTGGGCTCGTCAGCGGGAAACGACACCATCACTGCACCCCCTTGGAGCACTGAAGCCGAGCGTCGACGGAGATCCTCGCACACGAAGGCCCCTGCCGTGACAGCCGGACACCCAATGGTGTCAGCATGGTGGCGTGTCCGACGAACTCCACCTGAACCGCTTCGGCCCCACCGGCCCCGCCCAAATCCTGATGATCCACGGATTGACCGGGCACGGCTGGCGCTGGCACACCCTGGCCAACGCACACCTGGCTGAATTCACCGTGCTGGCGCCGGATCTGCTCGGCCATGGCCGCTCGTCGTGGGCAGCGCCCTGGACCATCGACGCCAATGTCGCCGCGCTGGCGAGCCTGATCGAGCGCGAGGCCGCCGGCCCGGTCGCGGTGGTGGGTCATTCCTTCGGGGGCGCGGTTGCCCTGCACCTGGCGGCGGCCTGCCCCGACCTGGTGTCGGGCTTGGTACTGCTGGATCCGGCGATCGGCCTGAACGGCAAGCGGATGCTGACGGTGGCCGAGGCGATGCTGGAATCGCCGGACTACCCCGATCCCGCCGAGGCCCGCGCCGAGAAGGTCAATGCCGCGTGGGCTGATGTACCGGTTGCCGAGGTCGACGATGAACTCGCCGAACATCTCATTCAGCTTCCCAATGGTCGCTACCGCTGGCGGATCTGCGTGCCGGCGATGATGTCGTACTGGAGTGAATTGGCGCGCGATATCGTATTGCCGCGCAACGGAATTCCGACCACGCTGATCCGCGGGGCGCGATCCGACCCGCCGTATGTCAGCGACACGCTGATCGACGGTCTAGCCGAACAGATTGGCCCCGACTTCACCCTGCTGGACTTCGACAGCCGGCACATGGTTCCGCTGGCCAAACCCGTCGAGACCGCCGCCGCCATCCGGGACATGCTCGCACTCGGCTGACCACAACCCACGAACAGCTGATGGCGAAGATCACCGACGCCCAGGTGGAACAGGTGCGTGAATTAGTGGCCTCGATACCGCCCGGCCGGGTCGCCACGTACGGCGATATCGCCTGTGCGGCAGGACTTTCCAGCCCCCGGATCGTCGCCTGGATTATGCGCACCGACTCGCACGATCTGCCGTGGCACCGGGTGATCACGGCATCGGGGCGACCCGCGCCGCACCTGGCGGAACAGCAGTGGGAGTTACTGCGCGCCGAGGGCGTAATCGCTACTGATCACCGGGTGCCACTGACCGGCGAGCAGTCGGTGCGCCACAAATTCAGCTAGAGCACCATCCGGACCAGCGCGGAGGTACGCAGCAGGCCGGGGAACGTCTCGTTCGACGATAGCGGGTGCAGGGCGTGCACCGCGAGCCGGAACATCAACGCCCGCAACAACATCTGCGGCCACTCCGGCAGCGCGTCCCAACGTTCGACGAGACCATCATCGGAGTCACCCCAGGACAGCGCGTCGACGACGACCACGCCGGCCGCCCAGGATGCCGGCCGCCAGTACGGTGTGATGTCGGTGATGCCGGGGGCGGCCGCGCCGGCGAAAAGCACTGTGCCGTAAAGATCTCCGTGCACCAACTGGCTGGGGCTCTTGGTGGGCTTTCGCAGTCCGGCAAGCTGGCTGAGCAACTCCCTGGCGTGCGTGCGATCCTCCGACTCTGGCAGCACCGGCGCCCCCAGCGGCAGATTATGCAGCGGACGGTCCTCCCAGGCGGCGCGGTCGGCCGCGGTGAATACGTCGACGTCGGTCCATGGCGGCACCGGCATCTGGGTGAGGAACCTGGGCCGCTCGAGTGTCGCGGTGGCCTCATGCAGCCGCACGCCGGTGGCCACCACCTCGTCGTCGCGCGGCTCGGGCGCGCCAGCGACGAAGGTGTCCGCCCGCCAGCCCGAGACGACATAGCGGCCGTCGGTCGAGCGCACCGGCCGGGCCAGCCGCAGTCCGTCGACGAACAGCGTCTCGCGCACCTTGGCCGACCAGGCGGCGCGGGCGTTATCGGTGATCGGGGCTACCACGAGCTCGCCGTAGCGCCAGCCACCCTCCCAGCCGGCGCCCAACTGCTCCGGTTCGCCGGACTTCACTCCGAACGTCGCCAAGACGTGCTCGGGCGGGAGCTCGTCAGTCATATGGCCAGGGTAAAGCGTCCCAGCGACAGGAAGCCATCAGTACATCGCCATGTCGGGTTCGAGTTGGGCCGCCCAGGCCACGATGCCGCCCCGCAGGTGCACGGCATTGGCGAACCCCGCCCGATGCAGTGCGGCCAGGGCTTGCGCCGATCGGACGCCGGTCTTGCAGTAGAGCACCGGGATCGCCCCGGGCGCCAGAGCGGCCATGCCTTCGCTGGACTGCAGCACCGATTGTGGAATCAGCACCGCACCGCAGATGCGGTTGATCTCCCACTCCACCGGTTCGCGGACATCGATCAGGGCGATCGCGGCGCCGGAGTCCATCAGGTCGCGCAACTCGCCCGGCGTGATCGACGCGTCGGCCGCGACCGGCGGTTCGGAGACCGCTCCGCAGAACGCCTCATAGTCGACGAGACCGGTGATCGCCGGCGCCTGCGGATCCTTGCGGATGTCGATGGTGCGGTAGGACATCGCCAGTGCGTCATAGATCATCAGCCGGCCCAGCAGGGATTCGCCGATCCCGGTGATCAGCTTGATGGCCTCGGTGCCCATCACCGATGCGATCGAGGCGCACAGGATTCCCAGCACGCCACCCTCGGCGCAGGACGGCACCGACCCCGGCGGCGGCGGTTCGGGGTAGAGGTCGCGGTAGTTGATGCCGCGCTTGGTGCTGTCGGGCCCATCTGGCGCGTCCTCCCAGAACACCGACACCTGGCCGGCGAAGCGGTAGATCGAACCCCACACGTAGGGCTTGTGCGCAAGCACGGCGGCGTCGTTGACGAGGTAGCGGGTGGCGAAGTTGTCACTGCCGTCGATGATGAGGTCGTAGTCGGCGAACAACGCGACAGCGTTACCGGTATCGAGTCGTGTCTCATGCGTTCGCACGCTGACGAACGGGTTGATCTCGGCGATGGAGTCTCGCGCACTGTGCACCTTGAGCCGGCCGACATCGGAGCTGCCGTGGATGATCTGGCGCTGCAGATTGGACTCGTCGACTCTGTCGAAGTCGACGATGCCCAGCGTGCCGACACCCGCGGCGGCCAGATAGAGCAGCGTCGGCGAACCCAGCCCGCCGGCACCGATGACCAGCACCCGGGCGTTCTTCAGCCGCTTCTGCCCAAGCACCCCGATGTCCGGGATGACGAGGTGGCGGCTGTAGCGCGCGACCTCATCGCGGGTGAGCTCAGCTGCCGGGGACACCAGCGGCGGCAGGGACATGCCCTCTATTGTCGCCTGCCCGCCGAGCGTGCGTGTCGGTACACCGACACGCCGCGCAGGGCGAGCACTTTGCGCACACTCGGCGGAACGGCGGAAGTGCGACGCCGGCGGAAGTGCGACGCCGGCGGAACCGGCGGCGCCGGTCAGGCGATCGGGTACGGCCAGGAGTTGAACCGGCAGGTCTTACCGTCCGGCTTGACGTACTCCGGGTCGAAGCGGGTGGCGTCGTTGTCAGAGGTGGAGAAGGTCTGCTGCATCATGATCGGCGCCAACGCACCATTGCGGTCGCACGGCTCATGGGTGGTGTAGCCGATGGCGTGGCCCACCTCGTGGTTGATCAGATACTGCCGGTAGGAGCCGATGTCACCCTGGAACGGCACCGCGCCGCGCACCCAGCGCGCCAGGTTGATGAACACCCGCGGGTCGGCGTCCGGTCCGTAAACAGGGTTGTAGCAGGAGGTCTCGATCTCGATCTCGTAGCCGCAGCCTTCGCGGATCGTCATCGGCGAAGTCAGCGACACGCGGAAGTCAGGTTTGAGGTCGGGCGTGGTGGCGTCGATGCGCTGGAACGCGAACTGCGGGTTGTGCGTCCAGCTTTTCGGGTTGCCCAGCGTCTCGGTCACCATCCGGGCGAAACCTTCGTCGCCGCCGAATGACGTTGTGTCGATTCCGTTCTCCACCTCGACGGTGTACTTGAACACCTTCGCGGTGCCCTGCCCGACCTGAGGTGTGGTGCCCGGCACGATGTGCCAGGTCCGCTCGCCGGCCTCGGTGTACGGCCCGCCCGCGGGCACGATTCCGGTGGGCAGGCCGACGTCGAACTCGGTCACGCCGCGCGGCGGTGCGCCGATGATCGCGGTACCGGCCGACCCGATCGTCGGCGGACCCTTCACCGGGTCCTCGGCAACGGGGACCGCGGTTCCGGTGAATGTCTGGTAAAGCACCACGCCGGTCAACACCATCAGTGCCGGCAGCGCGTAGGCCCGCCACCCGTAGGTGGCCAGGAAGCGGCCGAATGGACTCTGCATGCGCAACTGGCTGTGCTCGTCGCGGTTGGACCTGACCCGGCCGGAGCCCTCAGCCATCGGGTCACGCAGTGCGCGCAGCGGTTCGCCCGGCCCGCTGCGCTGCACCGGCAGGCGCCCTGAATCGCGCCGCCCCGGCTGATTGGTCACCGACCCAGGATGGCATAACGATCACGGGACGCACTTGGGGCGCGCGCGTGTCGAGGCGCCAGAGCGGGACCCACCAGCCCCCGCAGCGGGTAGTAATGTCGAGACGGTGAGCAATACGACCCCTACGAGCGCGCGCAAGCGTGCCCGCGGTGGCCGAATGCCGCGCGACGAACGCCGCGGCCAGTTACTGACGACGGCCAGCGAGGTGTTCGTCGACCGGGGCTTCCACGCGACCGGGATGGACGAGATCGCCGATCGGGCCGGAGTCAGCAAACCTGTTCTCTATCAACACTTTTCGAGCAAGCTGGACCTGTACCTGGCGGTATTGCAACAGCACGTCGACATCCTGGTGTCGGGGGTGCGGCAGGCCTTGCGCACCACGACCGACAACCGTCAGCGGTTGCGTTCGGCAGTCCAGGCGTTCTTCGACTTCATCGAGCACGACAGCCAGGGCTACCGGTTGATCTTCGAGAACGACTACTCCAACGAACCGCAGGTGGCCGCGCAGGTGAAAGTGGCCACCGAAGCCTGCACCGACGCGGTGTTCGACCTGATCAGCTCCGATTCCGGACTGGATCCACACCGGGCCCGGATGATCGCCGTCGGCCTGGTGGGCGTCAGCGTGGACTGCGCCCGGTACTGGCTTGATGCCGACAGACCGATCTCCAAGGAGGACGCGGTCGAGGGAACGGTGCAGTTCGCCTGGGGCGGGCTGTCACACGTTCCGCGGGCCCGGTCCTAAAAACCCGGTCCCAGCTCAGGTTCTAGGCGGACGCCTCCGGGGCGATACCGAACCCGACCCGGCGGACGTCAGCCGCGCCGATCTCGAGATAGCTGATCTTCGAGGCCTGCACCAGGATGCGCTTGCCCTTGTCATCGGTCAGGGCCAGCACCGAACCGCCCGCCGAACCCGCCGTGGCCAGCGCCGTCTTCACCAGGTCCTCAACCTCAGCGGGCGTCTGCGAGCTATTGAAGACCAACTCACGCGGGCTGTCCGAGACACCGATCTTGACCTCCACGCCAGGTCCCTTTCCGTTGGAGTGCACCGGGTTGAAGGCTAGTGGACGCCGTCGTGGCGCCGTCGGCCAGCCGCAGGAGTTTGGCAAAGAACGCGTCAAGCTGCGGTAACAGCATGACAACGGGTGCGCGCCGCGGATCCAGCCGGCGAGGGCGCGTCCATAGCCTGACTTCCGTGGGCGATCATCGGCAGAGCAGCGGATGGCCAATGGTGGCGATGACGGTCATCGGCATCCTCGGCGTCACCGCCGCCACAATGTTCGTCATCAAGGCCGGCGGCGCAGCGACGACAGCCGTTCCCGACAGTCCCCCACCGACCCGAACCGTCGTCGCCACGATCGCACCGAACACCACCGCACCGAACACCTCGAACGCGGCCGCGGAGGTACCGGTGCGGTTGGAGTCGAACGGCATCCCCACCGCCGCGGTGGATCTGCGGCGGATCGTCTACACCATCGCCGGCAACCAGCGGCCCGACGATCCGGTCACCGTGGTGTACGCCGATCAGACCGGCGAGTTGCACACCGACACCAACGTCACGCTGCCGTGGACCATGACCGTGACCCCGGACGTGCCGGTGAATTACGTGATGGCCAATAGCCATGGCAGCCAACTGAATTGCTGGATCACCGATGCCAGCGGGGCGACGGTGGCATCCGACACTCGGTTCGCCATCAGCACCACCTGCAACCGTTAGGCAAGCCCCAGCTGACGCATGCGCTCATCATGGGTGCGCTGCAGCCGGTCGAAAAAATCGGTGAGCTGACCCAGACCGCCGCCGACCACCACCAGATCCACCAACTCGTCATGTTCGGCGAGCACGTACTGCGCCTGTGTGATGGCCTCACCCAGCAGCCGGCGCGACCACAGCGCGAGCCGACTTCGCTGCCGAGAACTCGCGGTCACGGCCGCACGCACATCGGCGACGACGAATTGCGAATGACCGGTCTCGGCCAGCACGGCGCGGACGACGTCGGCCACCTCGTCGGGCAGCGATCCGGCGATCGCCAGATAGAGATCGGCCGCCATGGCGTCGCCGACGTAGGTCTTGACCAACGCCTCAAGCCAGGTGCTGGGCATCGTCAGCCGGTGGTACTGCTCGAGTGCCGGTGCATAGCGCGTCATGGCCGCCGGCACGTCCACCCCGCGCGCCTCAAGGGTGTTGCGCACCAGGTCGAAGTGGCCCATCTCGGCGGCGGCCATCCGGGCCATATTGATGCGGCCACGCAGGTCGGGTGCCATCCGGGCCTCGTCGGTGAGCCGGTAGAACGCGGCCAATTCGCCGTAGGCGAGCAGCGAGAACAACTCGGTGACACCGGGGTGGTCGGCGGGAACCGTCGGCGGTGAAACGCTCTGAGTCGCTTCCATGGGGCCACTGTAACCCCGCCGCTGATCGGTTCGCAGGCCCGGAGCAGGTAGGATGGGTCTCGGTAATGTGCGTGCACGCTGTAGGCCCGCCGTAAAGGCAGGGCCAACCATTTCCGAAAGTCTTCAACTCGTGCGCGCGTGACGCAGCACGAGGAATGACAACGGAAGGCCACAAGCCGCTACATGACAATGCCCACCGAAAAAACGTCGACGGAAGAAACGTCGACAGAAGAAACGTCGATTGAACAACCAGCCCCCGTCGAAAAACCGCCGATGCGCTTCGCCGATCTCGGCGTCCGCGAGGAGATCGTCCGGGCACTCGCCGAGCAGGGTATCGAGAACGCGTTTGCGATTCAGGAACTCACCCTTCCGCTGGCCTTGGCCGGCGATGACCTCATCGGCCAGGCACGCACCGGCATGGGCAAGACCTTCGCCTTCGGCGTGCCACTGCTGCACAGCATCACCACAGCGGCCGCAGCAGACCGTCCACTGGACGGGACCCCGCGGGCGCTGATCGTGGTGCCCACCCGTGAGTTGTGCATCCAGGTCCACGACGACCTGTCCGGCGCAGCCAAGTACCTGACCGCCGATGGCGGCCGCAGGCTCAGCGTCATCTCGATCTATGGCGGTCGCCCGTACGAGTCGCAGATCGAGTCACTGCAAACCGGTGCCGACGTCGTCGTCGGAACCCCGGGCCGACTGCTCGATCTCGCCCAGCAGGGCCACCTGCAGCTCGGCGGGCTTTCGGTGCTGGTGCTCGATGAGGCCGACGAGATGCTGGACCTGGGCTTCCTGCCCGATATCGAACGCATTCTGCGCCAGATTCCCGCCCAGCGCCAGGCGATGCTGTTCTCGGCCACCATGCCGGACCCGATCATCACCCTCGCCCGCACGTTCATGACCCAGCCCACCCACATCCGGGCCGAAGGCGTGCAGGGTTCAGCCACCCATGACAGCACCGAGCAGTTCGTCTACCGAGCCCACGCCCTGGACAAGGTGGAGATGGTCAGCCGCATCCTGCAGGCCGACGGCCGCGGCGCCACGATGATCTTCAGCCGCACCAAGCGCACTGCCCAGAAGGTGGCCGACGAACTCGCCGAGCGCGGCTTCAAGGTCGGCGCCGTGCATGGCGACCTCGGCCAGATCGCGCGGGAGAAGGCGCTTAAGGCGTTCCGCACCGGAGAGGTCGACGTCCTGGTCGCCACCGATGTCGCCGCCCGCGGTATCGATATCGATGACGTGACCCACGTGATCAACTACCAAATTCCCGAGGACGAGCAGGCCTATGTGCACCGCATCGGGCGCACCGGCCGGGCCGGCAAGACCGGCGTCGCCGTGACACTGGTCGACTGGGACGAACTCGAGCGCTGGTCGATGATCAACACCGCACTCAAACTCGAACGCCCGGATCCGGCCGAGACCTACTCGAACTCTCCGCACTTCTACGCCGAACTCGGCATCCCTGCCGACGCCGTCGGCACTATCGGTGGCGCCCGCAAGTCGAGCAGCCCCCGACCGAGCCGCGGCGATACCCGGGGTGAGACCCGGGTGAGCTCCACCGACCGGGCGCGCTCCGGTGATGACCGTGCATCGCGGCCGAGCCGTGACCGGTCGCGGCAGCGCACCCGCAGCGGTGAGAATTCCAGCGGCCATGTCGAGAATCCGGCTGCTGCAACGACTTCGGTGAACCCGGAGTCATCCGCCGCTGCCGGCGACGGTGCCGCGCGTCGTCGGCGTCGTCGCCGTCCGCGCAACGCGGCCGGAGCCGGCGCGACCCCGAACTAAGCCTTGATCGCACCGGAGCGCCGCACCCGAGGTGATCTGATCGCCGCCGCGGCGATAGCGACGGCGGTCGCAGTGTTCATCGCGATGTTCTGCTGGCGCAGTTCAACGCGGGCCACCATCAGCCAACCGGCCGCCGAGCCCGCGGCCGCCGCCGTCGCGCCCACCGCGGTGCCCGCTGCACTGACGCAGCGCTGGAGCGCCACCAGCGCCCGCACCCTGTCCCCCATCGTCGTCAGCAACACCGTGGTGACCGGCGACGAGCGCACCGTCGCGGGCCTGGACCCGCAGACCGGACAGCAGCGCTGGGTATACGCCCGCGACACCGATCTGTGCGGGGTGTCCTACGTCTACGACCTGGCCGTCGCGGTGTACCCCGACTCCCGCGGCTGCGGCCAGGTCAGCGGTATCAACGCCGGCACCGGTCAGCGCGGCCCCACCCGAACCAGCTACGCCGACAACCAGGTGGTGCTGACCTCCGACGGCAGTGCGGCGCTCTCGGCCGGGCCGACCCGACTGGAGTTGTGGCGCTCGGATCTGGTGCGGATGCTGTCCTACGGCGAACTCGACGCCCGGGTCAAACCCGTCCACCAGGCGGTGGGCACCGGGTGCACGCTGATGTCGGCTGCCGGAAGCGACACCGCGGTCTCGGTACTCGAGGCCTGCCGCGACACCAAGGACCTGCGCCTGACGCTGCTCAAACCCGCCAAGGAAGAGGACGAACCGGATACCAAGCACATCGCACTGCCCGGTCTGGCCGTCGACTCCGATGCCAGGGTGCTGGCGGTGTCGGGCACCAACACCGCGGTGTTTCTGCCGACGCCTCGGCCGACGGTCGTCGTCTACGACGAGACCGGCACCAAAGTCTCCGAGACGCCACTGCGCCCGGGTGTCACGCTGACCGGCGCGGCGCCGGCGGTCACCCGGGCCGGTGACTTCATCTCCTGGTGGACCGGAACGTCGGTCGTGGTGTTCGACAAGAAACTCGGCTACCGCTACACCCTCGACGCGCTCGATCCACTGGGCCCGGCCACCATGATGGCCGGGAAACTACTCGTTCCCGTCGCCGATGGTCTGGGTGTCTACGACGCGGCCAACGGCGCCCGAGAACGCGTGATCACGCTCTCCCACCCGGACGGCAAGGGCCCGGTGCTGCCCGCGGTGAGCGGATCTTTTGTGATCGAACAGCGTGGATCCGCGATTGCCGGGTTCGGACCCGGCTAGGTTGGCGCTACACCTCTGGTGTGAAGGTTGGCAGCGCCCTACCGGACTTCCAGTACTTCAGCAGCGACGCGGCCAATTCGCGATATGCACTGGCGCCCTTGCTCTTTCGGCCGGCTAGCGCCGAGGCGCCGGATGCGCTGGCTTCGGCGAAGCGCACCGTGCGTGGGATCGGCGGGGCCAGCACCGGCAGGTCGTAGCGGTCGGCGATATCGAGGAGGACGTCGCGGCTGTGGGTGGTGCGCGCGTCATACAGGGTGGGCAGCGCGCCAAGTAACTGGAGGTTGGCGTTGGTGATCTGCTGCACATCGGTGACCGTGCGCAGGAACTGGCCGACCCCGCGGTGCGCCAGCGTTTCACACTGCAACGGCACGATCACATCGTCGGCGGCGGTCAGTCCGTTGAGGGTGAGCACACCCAGTGACGGCGGACAGTCGATGATCACCACATCGAAATCCTGATCGATCTTCGCCAGCGCGCGCTTGAGCGCGTATTCCCGCCCGGCCCGCATCAGCAGCATGGCCTCGGCCCCGGCCAGGTCGATATTGGCCGGCAGCAGGGTCATGCCCTCGGGAGTCGTGACCAGTGCGGTGCTGGGTTCGACATCGCCGAGTAGCACCTCGTGCACCGACACCGGAAGCTTGTCCGGATCGGTGCCCAGCGAGAAGGTCAGGCAGCCCTGCGGGTCGAGGTCGACCAGCAGCACCCGTTTACCCGCTTCGGCGAATGCCGCACCCAGTGAGGCGACCGTGGTGGTCTTTGCCACCCCGCCCTTCTGGTTGGCCACCGCCAATACCCGGGTCACGCTGACCATCCTTACAGGTTCGGGCACAATCAGTGAGCGTGAGCGTCGGCAATCATCGGTTGGTCCTATTTCGGCACGGCGAGACCGAGTGGACGCGGACGCGACAACACACCAGTACGACCGATATCGACCTGATCGAAGAGGGCCGCGAACAGGCCGTCATGGCCGCCCAAACCCTCGAACATCTCGACTTGGACAACCCGTTCGTCGTCAGCAGCCCCCGCAAGCGCGCCCTGGTCACCGCCGAACTGGCCGGCTTGAAGGTCGACGAGGTGTCACCGCTGCTGGCCGAGTGGAATTACGGCGACTATGAGGGCCTGACCACCCACCAGATCCGCACCGACACCCCCGACTGGCTGCTGTGGACCTACGGCTGCCCAGGCGGGGAGAGTGTCGATCAGGTCAGCATGCGCGCCGACCAGGCGGTGGCCCTTGCGTTGGACCATATGGGCGAACGCGACGTGGTGTTCATCAGCCACGGCCACTTCTCCCGAGCGGTGATCACCCGCTGGGTCGAACAACCGCTGCGCGAAGGCGCCCGCTACAGCTGCCAAACGGCCTCGGTGTCGGTCTGCGGCTTCGAGTACGGGCTGCGCCAACTCTCGGCACTTGGTCTGACCACCCACCGCGTCCCGGTCACCGGAACGTGACGACTGCGCCGTCCTTCGTATTGAGCGGTAGCGCCGGAACCCTTGTCGCACAGGGAATCAGAACGGGATTCGACGATATCGACTCGGCGGCCGCCGCATTGCGCGACGGTACTGCCGACTTGATCGTCGGCGCACTGCCGTTCGACGTCCGCGGCCCGGCCGCGCTGCTGGAACCGGTGACCGTGGGCACCACACTGCCGCGGTGTCCGGCCGGGCAGATGCCGACGGTGCGGATCGTCGAGACCCTGCCCGAACTGGAGGTACACCGCAACCGGATCACCGCGGCGCTACTGCACCTGCGCGATGCCGGAAACCCCTTGCAGAAGGTCGTTCTGGCCCGTGCACTGCGACTGGCCGCCGACGGTCGGTTGGATCCGTGGGCGATCCTGCACCGGCTGATCGACGCCGACGCGCACGCCACCGCCTACCTCACCGACCTATCACCCTCGGGGCTCACCGGAGTGACTCTGGTGGGAGCAAGCCCTGAACTTCTGGTCGCCCGACTCGGCGCGACGCTGACCTGCCACCCGTTCGCCGGGTCGGCGCCTCGCGCGGGCGATCCGGACATCGACGCGGCCAACGGCGCCGCACTGGCCGACTCCGCCAAGGATCGCCACGAGCACCAACTCGTCATCGACACCATGCGGGCGGCTCTGGAACCGCTGTGCAGCCACCTCGAAATCGCGACCCAGCCACAACTGAGTCGAACAGCCACGCTGTGGCATCTGAGCACGCCGATCAGCGGTGAATTGCGCGATACATCAACCACCGCACTGGATCTCGCACTGGCACTGCACCCGACCCCGGCGGTTGGTGGTGTTCCCACCGCAGCCGCGATTGACCTGATCGCCGACCTCGAAGGCGACCGCGGGTTCTATGCGGGTGCGGTCGGCTGGTGCGATTCGGCCGGCGACGGCCGGTGGGTGGTGGCGATCCGCGGCGCTCAACTCTCCGCCGACCGGCGCGGTGCGATGGCACAGGCCGGCGGTGGAATCGTCGCCGAGTCCAATGCGCAGGATGAGGTCACCGAGACCACCACGAAGTTCCGCACCATCTTGACGGCGTTGGGAGTCGATGAGTGACAACACGTATCCGTCCGGCGCAACCCGGTGACGAGTCGGCGATCGTCGCAATGATCTACGAACTTGCGGCCTTCGAAGACGCGGTTGAACAGTGCACGGTGACCGAAAGCCACGTCACCGCAGCACTTTTCGGCCCCGAACCGTCCGCGTCCTGTCATCTCGCGGAGGTCGACGACGAACCGGCTGCGGTCGCGGTGTGGTTCCGGAACTTCTCCACCTGGGACGGCGCGGCGGGCATCTATCTTGAAGACCTGTTCGTCCGGGAGGAGTTCCGCCGCCTCGGGTTGGGCCGCGCCATGCTGGCTACGCTGGCACGACAGTGCGTGGAGCATGGCTACAGCAGGTTGAGTTGGGCTGTGCTGGATTGGAATTCACCCGCCATCGCGCTGTATGACGCGGTGGGCGGGAAACAGATGTCGGAGTGGATCACCTATCGGGTGTCTGGATCGGAGCTGTCGGCACTAGCCGGGTCAGCACCGTCCGACGGTGCAGGATAGGACAGCCAGCGCAACGTCGCCGGGCTGAACAGCAGCACCAGGGCGGCCAGGGCCACCGCGGCGATCGGCACACCGTAGAACCACCGGTGCGAACCGACACCCACGTACCAGGTCACCGGCAGGATCAACAGTTGGGTGAACACCGCGATACCGCGACCCCAACGCCGGCCGGTCCACAGCGCCCAGGCCGCAGCCGCGACGATGACACCGAGGATGCCGAACCATGCGGCATTGCCGAACCCGTTGACGATCTGCCGGTCAGCCCCGGACAGTCCGCGGACCACGAAGGCCGCCGCGGCGATAAGACCCGCCGCGCCTTGAAGACCGACCAGCACTGCGGCCGCGCGGACAGTCGCCGGAGAAACCGAACTTGAGGTAAAGCGCACCGCCCGAGCCTAAAGGTGCCGATAGTCTCAACGCTCGTGCGCGCCGTGCTGATCGTGAACCCGAACGCCACGTCGACGACCCCGGCCGGCCGCGACCTGTTGGCCCACGCCCTGGAGAGCCGGGTGAAACTCGTCGTCGCCCACACCGACCATCGCGGCCACGCCATCGAGATCGCCGAGTCCGCCCGCCGCGACGGCACCGACGTGATCATCGTGCACGGCGGCGACGGCACGGTGAACGAAGTGGTCAACGGACTGCTGGGCGCACCGGGGCCGGACCGCCCGGCGCCTGGCGACCTGCCCGCCGTTGCGGTGGTGCCCGGCGGCTCGGCCAATGTCTTCGCCCGAGCATTGGGCATCAGTCCGGACCCCATCGAGGCCACCAACCAGCTGATCGGCCTGCTCGGCGCGCACCGCGGGGGCCAGCCGTGGCGGCGGATCGGACTGATGGACTGCGGCGAGCGCTGGGCGGTGTTCACTGCCGGTATGGGCGTGGATGGCGACGTGGTGGCCGCCGTGGAGGCCCAGCGGGCCAAGGGCCGCAAGGTCACCGCGGGTCGTTACATCCGGATCGCGGTTCGCGAGATGCTGGGCAGCGCACGATCCGAACCCCTGCTCACGGTGCATCTGCCCGACCGGGAGCCGATCGAGGGCGTGCACTTCACGTTCGTGTCCAACGCCAGCCCCTGGACGTACGCCAACAGTCGGCCGGTGTGGACCAACCCGGACACCACCTTCGAGGGCGGCCTGGGAGTATTCGCCGTCACCACCATGAATGTGATCGCCAACCTGCTCGTGGTCCGCCGGATGCTGGCGGCGGATTCCGCCATCAAGGGCCGTCACCTGATCCGGGAGGACGACCTGGCGTGGGTGCGGATCACCTCGACCGAATCGATCGCCTGCCAGGTCGACGGGGATTTCCTCGGGATGCGCGACACGATGACCTTCACCTCGGTGCCGGCGGCCCTGGCGGTCGTCGCCCCACCCCGCAAAAAGGGTCGCTGAGCTTCGAAAATCTGCCAAAAAGGACCGTGGCAGCGCGCAGTGTAGTACAACATAGGCAGGCTTGGGTAATCCACCCCTCGGAGTGAGATTGCCCACGGTTGAACCAAGATCTCTTGACAACCGTCGAGCCTGTGACAGCATCGTTTGTAACAGTGCAACAACATTTGTGTGTTCACGCGTTAACGGCCAAGGAGCAACGGGTGTACGCCCGTACCCTGCCGCACACAGGAAAACGATAAAAGGAGTGACGAGACATGGATTGGCGCCATAACGCGGTCTGTCGGGACGAGGATCCGGAACTGTTCTTCCCAGTCGGGAATAGCGGACCGGCCCTGGCCCAGATCGCTGACGCAAAGCTCGTCTGCAACCGGTGCCCGGTGACCACCGAGTGCCTGACCTGGGCCCTGGATTCCGGGCAGGACGCGGGCGTGTGGGGTGGGATGAGCGAGGACGAACGTCGCGCTCTCAAGCGTCGCAACGCGCGCACCCGGGCCCGCACCGGAGTCTGAGAAGTCAACGGTTTTCACTGCGGCCCCGGCACCTGCCGGGGCCGCAGTCATTTCGGTAGCTAGTCGCCGGTCCGGGACTCGGGGAGCGTGCCTCGGCCGCCCCGCCGGCCGATCGGCACCCGCACGATCACATCCGTGCCACCCCCGGGGCGCGGGTGCATATCCAACGAGCCGTCGAGTTCGGCCGACATCAGAGTCCGCACGATCTGCAGACCCAACCGGTCCGACGCCTCGAGGCTGAACTCATCCGGCAGGCCGCGCCCGTCATCGCCGACGACAATATCGAGCCACCTTGCCGAACGCTCCGCGCGAATCACAATGCGACCGCGCCGATCCGTCGGATCGAAAGCGTGCTCGATTGCGTTCTGCACCAACTCGGTGACGACCATGATCAGGGCGGTGGCGCGGTCGGCGTCGAGCACACCCATAGTGCCCTCGCGGATGATCCGGATCGGACTGTCCACCCGCGCAACGTCATTCATGATCGGCAGGATCCGGTCGATCACCTCGTCGAGATTGACCTCCTCGTCGACCGACATCGACAATGCCTCGTGTATCTGGGCGATGGCGGCCACGCGTCGCACCGACTCGGTGAGCGCATCCCGCGCCTCGGCATTGGTGGTTCGGCGGGCCTGCAGTCGCAGCAACGCCGCCACGGTCTGCAGGTTGTTCTTCACCCGATGGTGGATTTCGCGGATCGTCGCATCCTTGGAAAGCAGGGCGCGGTCGCGTCGCTTGACCTCGGTGACGTCGCGGATCAGTATCCCCGCGCCGGCCGATGCGCCGCCGACCACCAGCGGCAGGGTACGCAGCAGCACGGTCGCACCACCCGCGTCGACCTCGAGGCGCATGCTGGAACCGCCGGCCAGTGCGGCGCCGACGTGGTCGGCGAGTTCGCGGGCCTCGAACACATCGGAGACCAATGGCCGGGTGATCGCCACCAGGTTGTGGCCCTCCAACTCGGCGGTCAGGCCCATCCGGTGATAGGCCGACACTGCGTTGGGGCTGGCGTAGTCCACCACTCCGGCGACGTCGAGGCGGATGAAGCCGTCGCCGACGCGGGGACTCGACCGCGACATGGCAAGGTCGCCGACGTTGGGGAAGGTGCCCTCGGACACCATGTGCACCAGGTGCTCGGCGCAATCCAGATAGGCCTTCTCCAGTCGGGATGAGGTGCGTCGGCCGTCGCGCGCAGTTTGGCGGGTCAGAAGTGCCACCACATTGCCGCGGTAGCGCACCGGCACCGCCCCGAGCAGACCCTCCTCGGCCACCGCGGTGCCCACGGCGTCGGTGATCAGCAGGGTGGACGCGGTGGTGGGCCGGCACTGCGCCACGCAGACCACCATGCCGTCATCGCGGCGAACCCACATCAGATAGTCGCCGAAGGACAAATCGGCCAGCAACTGCCACTCACCCACGACGGCATGCAGATGGTCCACAGCGGCGCCGGGCAGGACGGTGTGCTCGGCGAGCAGGTCCCCGAGGGTTGACATGGATCGCCGGAGGTCGAGGCCGCGCGGGTCAGTCGATGACGGCGATGAGGTCGCCGGCCTGGATCACGTCACCCACCGCGACACTGACCTCGGTGACAGTTCCACCGACTTCGGCCAACACCGGAATCTCCATTTTCATCGACTCCAGGAGCACCAGGATATCGCCGGCGCCGATCTGATCGCCTTTGCTGACCACGACCTCAAGCACGCTGGCAACGATCTCCGCGCGCACATCCTCGGCCATGCCATCAATAGAACCACACCACCGGGGTCAAGCAGGGAACAGCACCGTGAGATACTTCCATCAACGCGTCGGCCGACTTTACCGCCGACCAATCCCCATCAAACCCGCGGAGGAACATCATGGCCAAGCGTGGCCGCAAGAAGCGTGACCGCAAGCACAGCAAGGCCAATCACGGAAATCGGCCCAACGCCTAGCCGAGTACACCTAGCGGGCAGTAGCACCCCGGGCTGCGGCCCTACCGGCTTTCGCCTTCACCGCTGACACTTTGACAGCTGCCGTGCCGACAGCCTGACTCTGGCTCTCGGCCGGCCCGCTCCGAACCGCCGTGCGCGGAACGCGAGCACCCTGCGGCGGGCCGCTGGTCGGCCGCCAGTCGTTACGGCTATACGCGCTGTCGACGATCGGTTTGAGCAACTCGGTGAGTGTGTCCACCGTGGACTGGGGCACGCCCTGGGTGATCAATGGGCGCAGGATAGGCAGGTCGTCCGTCGGGATGACGTACGTCGTCGTCACACCCCCTGCCGAGTTGACCGCGGTGGTGATGTACTTGGCCGGAACCTTGGTGTAGTCGGCGAAGATTGCGTCAAAGTGCACCGAGCCGAAGCCCTCGAACGCGCCGCTGGCAGCAAAGGCATTGGCGACAGCGAGCAGATTCCAGGGCCGATCCGGCCAGTCTCCGGCGCCGTCGTACTCACCCTTGACCACCGTGATGTCATACGGGGTCACCGGGATGGGCTTCACCGTGTAGTTGTATCCCGGAATGGTCTGGCCGAAGAACGGAACGAGCGCGGGGAAGATTCCTCGTTCGGCATCGCCGGCCACCATGAAGGAGACCTCATCCGGACTCGGCACGCTGGTGGGATCGGCGGCGTAAGCGACGGCGAGTCGCCGCATGACATCGTTGATCGCCATGGTGCTGCCCGACAATCCGACGCCGATCTTCGGACCCGGCGTGGCCAGCAGTTCGGCGTAGAGAGCGTCGCTGGCGAGGTTCACCGAATCGCCGATCGCCCCCAGTTGTCCGGGCCAGGGAATGTTGACGAACGTGTTGGTTCCGTCATTGAGGACCCCGCCGAACGTCGACTCCATGAGGTCCTGGTCGAGGGTCTCCCAGCCGATACCGCCGATCTCGATGACGGTCGCGGAGAGAGTGACATTCACGCTGGAGAATGCGAACCCAGCAGTGACAGCCATTGCGACCGGTAACGCCGCACAGAATCTCGGCAGCCTATCCAGCACGATCATGTCCCCCTCGAAAGCCAATAATTACAGCAACCTGAGAAAATCATCAGGGAAAACTGAGGGAATCTTAGCCAATTGGCTCGAAAATTGCTAGTCCCTGCGGATGATGGTGGTGCGACTGATCTGCACCCGCACCCGTTCCACCAGGTACCCGGGTGCCTTCTCGCCACCGCATTTCGTGGCGATGACCGCCTTGATCTGTTCTTCGACGCCGTAGTGGCGCAGGCATGCGGGGCACGCGTCGAGGTGTTGTTGCAGCCGTTCGCGGGTGTCGTCGGTGCATTCACCGTCGAGCAGCGTCCAGACCTCCGCGATCACTACCGCGCAGTCGGTGTCATGGTCGTCACCGCCCATCACGACACCTCCTCGGTGACGTCGGGCTGTTGGCCGCGCAGGAAACCGCGTTCGGTGGCGATGTCGGCGAGCAGGGCGCGTAGTTGCCGCCGGCCCCGGTGCAGGCGGGACATCACGGTCCCGATCGGAGTTTCCATGATGTCGGCGATCTCCTTATAGGGCATGCCCTCGACGTCGGCCAGGTAGACCGCAAGCCGGAAGTCCTCGGGCAACGTCTGCAGCGCCTCTTTGATCTCGGTGTCGGGAAGTAACTCCAGCGCCTCGACTTCCGCGGACCGCAACCCGGTGGAGGTGTGCTCGGCATGGGCGGCCAGTTGCCAGTCGTGGATCTCGTCGGTGGGGTATTCCGCCGGCGAGCGCTGTTTCTTGCGGTAGGTGTTGATATAGGTATTGGTCAGGATCCGGTACAACCACGCCTTCAGGTTGGTGCCCTCTCGGAACGACCGGAACCCGGCGTAAGCCTTGACCATGGTCTCCTGCAGCAGATCCTCGGCGTCGGTGGGATTGCGGGTCATCCGCATCGCGCCACCGTAGAGCTGATCCATTAACGGGATCGCGTCGCGCTCGAAGCGCGCGGTCAGCTCAGCGTCGGACTCCTGGTCGACGACGTCGATATCGGTCACCGTCGTAGAGTCCCACATCGGGCACGGGGGCACTGACACCAGGGGCACTGCCACCGGGGGCACTGCCACCGGGGCCACTGACAACAGGGCCACTGACACCAGGTGCTCCCTTCACTACCGACGGTCTCTGTTGGCCATAACGACGGGCATCGCTGCAATATTTCCCGCCCCCGGAACCGCCCCCAGAACCACCCACGTAATCTTTGGCGCATGGCAACTTTCTCCGGCACGACCATGTTCATCTCCGGCGCCAGCCGCGGCATCGGCCTGGCCATCGCGAAACGGGTTGCCGCCGACGGTGCCAATATCGCGCTGGTTGCCAAGACCACCGAGCCGCACCCGAAGCTGCCCGGCACCATCTACACCGCGGCCAAAGAAATCGAAGAGGTCGGCGGCCACGCCCTGCCGATCGTCGGTGACGTCCGCGACGGCGACTCGGTGGCCGCCGCGGTGGCCGCATGCGTCGAGCAGTTCGGCGGTATCGACATCTGCGTCAACAATGCCTCGGCGATCAACCTCGGCGGTATCGAAGATGTACCGCTCAAGCGCTTTGATCTGATGAACGGTATCCAGATCCGCGGCACCTACGCGGTGTCGCAGGCCTGCATTCCGCACATGAAGGGGCGCGCGAACCCGCATATTCTCACCCTGTCGCCGCCGATCCGGATGGAGCCGAAGTGGCTGACGCCGACGCCGTACATGATGGCCAAGTACGGGATGACATTGTGCGCGTTGGGGATTGCCGAGGAGATGCGTGCCCACGGCATCGCCTCGAACACCCTGTGGCCGCGCACCATGGTTGCCACGGCAGCGGTGCAGAACCTGCTCGGCGGCGACGAGTCGATGAGACGCTCACGTAAGCCGGAGGTGTACTCCGACTCGGCATACGCGGTACTGAGCCAACCCGCCCGCGAGTACACCGGACACACCCTGCTGTGCGAGGACGTACTGCTCGAGTCCGGTGTCACCGACCTGTCGGTCTATGACTGCATTCCGGGCTCAGATCTCGGCGTGGATTTCTGGGTGGACGGCGCCAACCCGCCGGGCTACACGCAGCCGTAACTCAGCCCTTACGGCCGATCCGGCGCCAGCCGTGCGCGGCGAAGGCCCGCATGGCCGCCAGCGCGAACAGTCCCTGCCTTTTCGGCGACGAGTACCACAGCAGTTCCGATTTCTGGGTGGGCAGGCGCGGCGAGGTGATGGCCTGCTGGCGGCAGAACTTGAGGATGCCGTTGGGCCCGCCTGCCCGGTAGCCCAAACCGGATTCCTTCCACCCGCCCATCGGCAGTGCGAAGGCGAACACGTTGGTCATCGCGTCGTTGACATTGACCGCGCCGCACTCGAGGCGCCGTGCCACCCGCTCACCACGCTTGACGTCGCCGGTCCACACCGTCGCCGACAGGCCGTACACCGAGTCGTTGGCCAGCCGAACGGCCTCGTCCTCGTCGGCGACCTTGATCACCGGCAGGGTGGGCCCGAAGGTCTCCTCGACGATGCAGGCCATGTCCTGGGTGACGTCGGTCAGCACGGTGGGCTCAAAGAAGGTGCCCCGCCCGGTGGGCTTACCGCCGGTGAGTACCTTCGCGCCGGCGGCGACGGATTCCGCGATATGCCGGCCGACGATGTCACTCTGCGCAGAGGTGGCCATGGCACCGATGTCGTAGGTGTAATCCCGGCCGGGCTCCTGACCCTGCTTGACATTGCGGACCTTGGCCGCGAGTTTGGCGACGAACTCGTCGTAGACCGGGGCCTCAACGTAGACCCGTTCGGTCGACACGCACACCTGGCCGGAGTTGAACAGCGCACCCCAGGTGATGCCGTTGGCGGCGCGATCAAGGTCAGCGTCGGCGAGCACGATGGCCGGGTCCTTGCCGCCGAGTTCCAGGCTAACCGGGATGAGCCGCTCGGCGCAGGCCACCGCGACCTTCCTACCGGTGGCGGTGGACCCGGTAAACTGCAGGAAGTCGACATGCTCGATGAGGGCGGCGCCGGTGGCGCCGTACCCGGTGGTCAGCCCGAGCACCGGCGGGGCGCCGATCTCGGTCCAGCCGCGGACAAACTCCACGCCCGACAGCGGGGTCACCTCGGAGGGCTTGAGCAGCACCGCGCAGCCGGCCGCCAGGGCCGGTGGGATGTCCAGTCCGGGCATGGCGAACGGGAAGTTCCACGGCGTGATCACACCCACCAGAGGCTGGGGACGGTAGACGGTCGTGAACTTCTTGACCTTGAACAGTGGGCTGTGCGCCGACGGGTTCTTGTCGGCGAGGAACGCTTCGGCGTTGCCGGACCAGTAGTTGATGCCATCGGCGACGAGCGTCGGCTCGATGTTGGCGTCCCAGTGCGACTTCCCGGTCTCCGCCATCAGCACCTCGGTGATGTGGTCTTTGTTGTCGAGGATCCATTCCTGCCACTTGAGCATCCACTTGCGGCGGCCCTGCGGGCCGATGGCCTCCCACTCGGGCTGGAACAGTCGCAGTTCGCGGGCCTTGGCGGTGACAGTGGCCGCATCGTCGATGGGCACCGTGCCGGCGAGCGCGCCAGTTGCGGGGTTGAGCACCGTGATGGTGTCGGCCTTGGGTTCCACAGCGGTCATGGCAGGTTCCTCTCGCTACGTTCTGCACTGATGATAATCGCCTCGGGTTGACGTGATAACGGGCCTCACGCGGGTTCGAGTAGCTCCGCGGAGTTGTTGGCGACGCGATTGACCAACCGCGAGACCTTGCGGATCGCGATTCCACTGATATCCGGCCGCATCGCGAGCAGATCCTCGGGCGCGGAGTCGTCGGGGTTCAGCCAGCGGTCCCAACTGTTCTCGTCGAGCATCAGCGGCATCCGGTGGTGAATCTCGCCAAGGTCACCCACCGCATCCGTGGTGACGATCGTGCATGTCAGTATCGGCGCGGCGTTCTCATCGGGCCGCCACGCCGACCAGAGGCCGGCCACGAGGATGGGTGCGCCGTCCCGCCGGGACATATAGAACGGTGTCTTGGGACCGGGGTCGGGACTCGGTCGCCACTCGTAGTAGCCGTCCATCGGCACCAGACAACGCTGGGCGCGGGCACTTGCCCGGAACGCGGGCGAGGATGTCAGGGTCTCGGCGCGCGCGTTGATCAATATCGACTTGGCCTTTGGCCGGCCCTCGGCATCGGCTTTGACCCACGGCGGAAGTAACCCCCAGCGCATCGATCGCACCCGCCGGGTGGCACGGTCCTGGGGTTCATCGTCGTGGCGGGGTTCGTCGTGGCGGGCGACGACGGCGGCGATGGTTGTCGTCGGGGCGACGTTGTAGTTCGTTGAGCCAACGCGGCCCCCGGTCTCGTCGACCGCGCCGATCCGAACGGCCAGCAGCGCCGGATCCGTTGTCACTACGAATCGCCCACACATGACTCCATGATCCCCCCGGCAGGGCAGGATTGGGGCCGTGAACCTCTGGCCGGCTCCCCACGCCGCAGCACCGGTGCGCGCGACGGTCACGGTGCCGGGGTCGAAATCGCAGACCAACCGAACGCTGATCCTGGCCGCGCTTGCCGCCGCCGGAGGCCAGGGCACCTCGACGATCCGCGGTGCGCTGCGCAGCCGGGACACCGACCTGATGATCGGGGCTTTGCGCGAACTGGGCATCGGTATATCCGGCGACGGGCCTGCGCTCACCGTCAGCGGTTCACTGAACCCCGGCGTTCAGGCCCGAATCGACTGCGGTCTGGCCGGCACGGTATTGCGGTTCGTTCCGCCGTTGGCCGCGCTGAGCACCGCCGCCGTGGCGTTCGACGGTGACGAGCAGGCCCGTGCGCGACCCATCGCACCCCTGTTGGATGCGCTGCGCGGATTGGGTGTGGACATCACCGGCGAGGGCCTGCCGTTCTCGGTGCACGGCCGCGGCGCAGTGCCGGGCGGCCCGGTGCACATCGACGCCTCGGCCTCATCCCAATTCGTCTCCGGTCTGCTGCTGTGCGGCGCGGCGTTCACCCGCGGCCTCGAGGTGCTGCACACCGGGACATCGGTACCCTCAGCCCCGCACATCGCGATGACGGTGACGATGCTGCGCCAGGCTGGCGTCGCCGTCGACGACTCAACCCCGAACCGCTGGGCCGTGCAACCCGGACCCATCGCCGCACGGCACTGGGATGTCGAGCCCGACCTGTCGAATGCGGTGCCGTTTCTGGCGGCCGCCGTGGTCACCGGCGGCGTCGTACGGATCGCTGGCTGGCCAAGAGGCAGTGTGCAGCCGGACGACACCATTCTCGACATCCTGCGGTTGATGGGATCGACTGTGCACCAATCGGATTCACACCTGGAGATCCAGGGCGCGACGAGCTACGAAGGATTCGAAGTCGACCTGCACGATGTCGGCGAGCTCACACCATCGGTGGCCGCACTGGCCGCGCTGGCCACACCCGGTTCGGTGTCCCGACTGACCGGTATCGCGCACCTGCGCGGTCATGAGACCGATCGATTGGCCGCACTGCGTACCGAGATCACCGCACTCGGCGGCGATTGCGTGGAGACACCCGACGGCCTGATCATCACCGCCGCGGCATTGCACGCCGGGGTCTGGCACTCCTACGCCGATCATCGGATGGCGACGGCTGGCGCCATCGTGGGATTACGCACGGCGGGCGTCGAGGTGCAGGACATCGCCACCACCGCCAAGACACTGCCGGGGTTCCCCGAGATGTGGGCACACATGCTGAGCGACGGCGGCCGTTGAGCCCACGCGAATACGACGAGTCCGATGCCAAGGTCCGATCCGGCCGCGGCTCGCGGCCGCGCACCAAAACCCGCCCCACCCACGCCGACGCCGAGGCGGCGATGGTCGTGACGGTGGACCGCGGCCGGTGGGGATGCGTACTCGATGGCGATCCGGGCCGACCGGTGACCGCGATGCGTGCCCGCGAACTAGGTCGCACGCCGATCGTCGTCGGCGATGAGGTCGATATCGTCGGCGATCTGTCCGGACACACCGACACCCTTGCCCGGATCGTCCGCCGCGGGCAGCGCCGGACGGTATTGCGCCGCACAGCCGATGACACCGACCCCACCGAGCGCGTGGTGGTGGCCAATGCCGATCAGATGATGATGGTGGTCGCACTGGCCGACCCGCCGCCGCGCACCGGCCTGGTGGACCGGGCATTGATCGCGGCCTATACCGGCGGCCTGCACCCGATTCTGTGCCTGACCAAGACCGACCTGGCGCCGGCAGCGCCGTTCGCCGAACAGTTCGCCGACCTCGACCTCACGGTGATCACCGCGGGGCGCGATGAGCCGCTGGACGGCCTGCAGACACTTTTGAACGAGCATGTCACCGTGCTACTGGGCCATTCCGGCGTCGGCAAGTCGACGCTGGTGAATAGGCTTGTGCCGCAGGCACACCGGGCCATCGGCGCGGTGTCCGGGGTCGGCAAGGGCCGCCACACCTCCACCCAGTCGCTGGCGCTCGCGCTGCCGGGCGGGGGCTGGGTGATTGACACACCCGGTATCCGCTCGTTCGGCCTGGCCCACATTCGCCCCGATGATGTTGTGGCACCGTTCTCCGATTTGGCACAGGCGGTCGCCGATTGCCCTCGCGGGTGCGGGCACCGGGGACCGCCGGCCGACCCGGAGTGCGCACTGGACAGACTCACCGGGGACCCCGCACGCCGGGTCGATGCCGCACGAAGGCTGCTGACCGCGATGGATGAGAGCACCGGATATCCCAGAAAGGCAGACGATGAGCAGCATTGACGGCCCGGTCCCCACCCCGACGATCACCCTCAACGACGGACACCGCATCCCACAGTTGGGCTTCGGGGTATACCAGGTTCCGCCGGAGGACACCGCCGCGACGGTGCGGACGGCGTTGGAGATCGGTTATCGCCATATCGACACCGCGCAGATGTACGGCAACGAGAAGGGCGTCGGCGACGGCATCCGCGACGCCGGTCTGGACCGCGGCGCTGTGTACGTCACCAGCAAGCTCAATAACGGCTTCCACCGCCCCGACGACGCCCGTCGCGCCTTCGATGCCACCCTGGACGAGCTGGGCAGCGACTATGTCGACCTCTTCCTCATCCACTGGCCGCTGCCCACCCTCTACGAGGGTGACTTCGTCTCCACCTGGCAGACGTGTGAGGAGTTCACGGTAGACGGCCGGGCCCGCAGTATCGGGGTATCGAACTTCGCCATCCATCACCTGCAGGAGTTGGCCCGCGAAACCGCCACCGCGCCAGCGGTGAACCAGATCGAGGTGCACCCCTACTTCACCAACGATGCGGTCCGGGCCTACGGCACCGAGCACAACATCGTTACTGAGGCGTGGTCGCCGATCGCCCGTGGCGCGGTGCTCGGCGATCCGGTGGTGATTCGGATCGCGAAGTCACTCGGAGTTCGCCCGGCCCAGGTGGTGCTGCGCTGGCATATTCAGCGTGGCGATATCGTGTTCCCGAAATCGGTTGATCCACAACGGATCCGGGAGAACTTTGAGATCTTCGACTTCGACCTCAACGACGAGGAGCTCGAAGCGCTGACCACGTTGGACCGCGGCGAACCGGGACGGCGCGGACCGAACCCGGATACTTTTGCCTACGTGCCGGCCTGAGCGTGGTCGGAACGCCAGCGCCGCACGGTGGCGATGGCGGTCTTCAGTCCGCGCCGACGCCCGCTCACCGGATCGGTGACCGCGAACCCAGGCCCGAGGCGGGCAAACATCCGCTCGCTGCGGGTCTCCGGCGCGTCGTCGATGGTGGCGCGCAGGAACCGGTCCGGCAGCGATAGCTTGGCAATGGTGCGCCAGGTCTTGGCGTACTGCACCAGCATCGGCCCACTGGTGTAGGGCAGGTCGTACTTCTCGCAGAGTGCGCGCACCCGGACCGCAATCTCGGCCAGCCGATAGCTCGGCAGGTCCGGGTAGAGGTGGTGCTCGATCTGGTAGGCCAGGTTGCCGGTCATGAACGCCAGCGCAGGACCGGCGTCGATATTGGCACTGCCGAGCATCTGGCGCAGGTACCACTGGCCCCTGCTCTCCTGATCCATATCCGACAGGGCGAACTTCTCCGCGCCGTCCGGGAAGTGGCCACAGAAGATCACCGCGTTGGCCCAGATGTTTCGGATGATGTTGGCCACAACGTTGGCCTGCAACGTCGATACGAAGCCGGCCCGCGGCGACAGGGCGGTCAGCGCCGGGTATGCCACGTAGTCCTTAAGCACCTGGTGCGCCGCTTTGGCGCTGAACTCCCGCAACCGATTGAACATGGCTGCGCGCGCCTCGGGACCGTCGCGGATCTTGCGCAGTTCCAGATGCTGGAGGCCGATGCCCCACTCGAAGCCCACCGCCAGCATCGTGTTGAAGAACAGGTTCAAGACGTTGTACAGCTTCCACGGCTCGTCGCGGGTGACGCGAATAATCCCGTAGCCGACGTCATCATCCATCCCGAGGATATTGGTGTACTTGTGGTGGGAGAAGTTGTGCGTGACCCGCCAGTGCTTGGCTGCGCCGGTCATGTCCCATTCCCAGGTGGAGGAATGGATCTCCGGATCATTCATCCAGTCCCACTGGCCGTGGATGACGTTGTGACTGATCTCCATGTTCTCGATGATCTTGGCCAGCGCGAGCGTGGCGGTTCCGGCCACCCACGCGCTGCGCTTGGACCCGAACGCCAGCAGCAGCCGTCCGGCCACCTCGAGTCCGCGTTGGGCGGCAATGGTCCGATGGATATAACGCGCGTCGCGATCCCCGAGCGAGTCCTCGATATCCCGGCGGATGGTGTCGAGTTCGTCTGCGAGAGTGTCGATATCGGCATCCGACAGATGGGTGAAGGCCTCAATATCCGTTATCGCCATCGCGGCGCCTCCCTGTTGCTGCTAGGCATCGATCTGAATCTAGGCATCGAGTACGCAATCTCCCGACGCCGCCGAGACGCAGGTTTGCACCCGGCTTCCGGGCTCGTGTTCGGCACCGGTCCGCATATCGCGCACCCGCCCCTGCACCAACCCCACCACGCAGGTGTGACAGATGCCCATACGGCAGCCGAACGGCATGAGAATTCCGGACTGCTCGCCGGCTTCCATCAGGGAGGTGGCCGAGTCTGCGGTCAGTGTCTTACCGCTGCGGGCGAAGGTGACGAGACCGCCCTGTCCCCGGTCCGCATTTCGTCCGGCAGCGAACCGCTCACAGTGCAGTCGATCAGCGATACCATTTGCGGCCCAAAGCTTTTCGGCCTCATCGAGTAGTCCGTCCGGTCCGCATGCCCAGGTGTGGCGATCCCGCCAATCCGGCACCTCATTGCCGATTTGGTTCAGGTCCAGGCGACCTTGCACCCGGGTGGCCCGAGTGAGCAACCGGTATCCGGGTTGGGTCCGTTCCAGTTCGGTGAGTTCGGCGTTGAACAGTGCATCGGCCAGCGTGGGAGCGGAATGCAGGTGAATGATCTCGGTCTGCGCGCCGGAATTTATCGCAGTTTCGCGAATCTGATTGCGCCGCAGCATGGTTCGCAACATCGACATCACCGGGGTGATACCCGAACCGGCGGTAAGGAACAGCACCGAAGGCGGTGGCGGGTCCGGCATGGTGAAGTCGCCCCGGGGCGGGGCCAATCGCACCACGGTCCCGGGCCGGACACCACCTACCAGGTGCGTGGACAGGAAGCCCTCCGGCATCGCCTTGACCGTGATGGAGATGGTGCGGACGCCGGTGGATCGCGGGACCGACGTCAGCGAATACGACCGCCACCGCCAACGGCCGTCGACGAGCACTCCGATGCCGACGTACTGTCCGGGCTGGTAGTCGAAGCTGAAGCCCCAACCCGGCTTGATCACCAGCGTGGCCGAGTCGCGCGACTCCCGGCGGACCTCGACGATCCGGCCGCGCAGTTCACGCGACGACCACAGCGGGTTGATCAACTTGAGGTAGTCGTCGGGCAGCAGTGGCGTGGTGACCCGGCCCAGCGCCGTCCGCACTGCGGCGCCAACCTTGACCTGGGTGAACACGCAACCTACGGTACCGTAACCTCCGGCGCCACAGGCTGCTACTTCAGAGCAGATCGAGCAGAAATGGCAACTCCTGGGTGGCGTACCAGGCCAGGTCGTGATCCTGGGCGTCGCCGACGGTCAGTTCGGCGTCCTCGTCGCCCAGGTCGGCGGAGTCGATCACCTCGATCGCGGCCGCAACAAAGGGTTCGGCGTCGGCATTGTCGACATAGGCCGCCGCCACCTGATCAATACTCACCCGGCCGCGCAGGCGTACCACCGCTGTGTCGAGATCGGCGCGCGGTTCGGCGTCGGCGTCGGCAATCAGCACCGCGCGGCGCAGCGGCAGATCGTCGGCGCGGGACTCGGCCGCCAGCAGCCGTATCGATGCCAGCGCCGCCTCGGCGATCGCCACCTCGGCGAGTTCGTCGTCATCGCCCTCGGCATACGCCTCGCGCAGCGCCGGTGTCACCGCGAACGCGGTTCCGCTGAGCGGTTGCATGTCACCGTCATCGACCAGGCCCTGCAACATCGCCAACGTCGCCGGGATGTACACCCTCATCGGCATCGAACCTTCGCCGTCGGCGTTGCGACCGCCTCAGACTCGTTGTTACTCACTGCCAAATCCTACGTCCGGCCGAATCGGCATTACTGCCGCGCCACCTCGACGAGTTCCGCCAGCGACTCGGCCAGCAGTTCAGGGAACACCTCGACATCACTCATCGCTTCCCGGTCGGCATTGATGCCGAAATACAGCACACCGCAATAGGACGTCACGCCGATCGCCAGCACCTGATCATGCAGGAGTGGAACAACCGCGTAGGTTTCCAGCAGCGTTGCCCCGGCGACGTACATCTGCGACTGCGGTCCGGGCACATTGGTGATCAGCAGATTGAACTGCCGCGGCGGGAACTGAGTCGCCTCCCGGGTGCCCATGGCGTGCAAGGTCGGCGGTGGAAAGCCGGACAGGGTGACGATGGTGCGGGCATCCACCAGGCTGGCCGCCGCGGCATGTGATTCGGTGGCGTGGGAGATCTGCGACAGCCGCACCACCGCGTTGCCCTCCCCCACCGGCAGGTCAATCAGAAACGGGGTCACCTCACTGATGGCCTGACCCGGACCCGAGGGCTCCGATTCGGCCGCCGGATAGACCGACAGCGGCGCCATTGCGCGCACCGTCTGGCCGGCCGGCACCGGCTCTCCCCGGGACAGCAGCCAGTTGCGCAGCGCGCCGGTGATAACCGCCAGCACAAGGTCGTTGACGTCGCAGTCGTAGCGCGCACGAACCAGACGAAACTCCGATAGCGGGGCGCTGGCCACCGTGAACCGACGATGCCGAGAGACCGTGGTGTTGAGGGGACTGCTCGGCGCGCGACCGCGCAGCATCGTGCGCACGGCATCGGCGGCCTGCCGGGCCAACTGCGCCACCTCGCCGCTATTGGTGGCGACGTCGGCGATGGTCGAGCGCAGCGCGCGCAACTCCTGACCGGGTCGGGCCAGCCAGTCGCCGACCGCATCGCTGAGCAGTTCGCCGGCCGTCGGCTCACGCGCGGGCAACCAGATGTCCTCACCCAATCGGGCCGGACGACGGCTGCGGTCGGCGATGACGTGACCGATCTCTACCGCCGTCATGCCGTTGACCAACGCCTGATGGCTCTTGGCGAACAGCGCAAGCCGATTGTCCGCCAGACCCTCGATGAGGTACATCTCCCACAGCGGCCGGGTCCGATCCAATGGACGGCCGGCCAACCGTGAGATGAGATCGTGCAGCTGGGCATCGCTGCCCGGGGACGGCAGGGCCGAACGCCGCACGTGATAGGTGATGTCGAAGTCGGGATCGTCGACCCACACCGGACGCGCGAGACCCAGGGTCACCTCCCGGACCTTCTGGCGGTACCGCGGAATCTGCGGCAACCGGCGCTCGACGGTCTCCAGCAGTGTGTCGTAGCTCAGACCGGCCTTCGGTCGCCGCAGGATCGACAACGAGCCCACATATATCGGCGTCGCGGTGTTCTCCTGGTGAAAGAACGCCGAATCCGATGTCGACAGCCGGGTCACCAGACAACGGTAACCGTGAATACCCGACGACGCGGGAATGTGTCACCATCAATTGCAGGGTCACCATCAATTGCAGGGTGATCATCAATTACGGGTTCGCCACTCTCCAGCGACCGGCCCGAGCCGTCCGATCCATGGAGAGTGTCCGTTGTCCGCCAAGGCTTTACACACCATCGCCCCCGTCGTCGATTACGAGCCGACGGCGTTCGGCGGCCCCCCGGAGCTACCCCCTGCGGTAGCTCGCCGACCCCGCCCCGCCCCGCGACCGCAGCCGCCACCGACCCCCGAGGACGACGGCCGGGCACGAGCCGCGGCTGCCTTCGCCGATGCGGCGCTTCGGCGGGTACTGGAGGTCATCGACCGCCGGCGGCCGCTAGCGCAGTTGCGGCCGCTACTGGCAGCCGGCCTGGTGGACTCACTGCTGTCGGCATATGCCGGCTGGGAACCTCAACAGGCCGCACAGCTACGCCGGGTGCGGGCTCAGGTGACCCGGGCCGACGGCACCGCCGCCGAGGCCGCCGCGTGCTACACCCGCGGCCAACGCGCCTATGCGATCGCCTGCCGCATCGAGCAGGTCATGACGCCGACCGGCTCGCGCTGGCTAGTGGTCGCCCTGCATCTGGGTTGACGCACTCCTGGACCTGATCTAACCCCGGCGAAGCAGCTTGCGTTCCTTGGACTCCGCGCGCTTGGCCTGCCGGCGATCCTTGCGACTGACCGCACCGGGTGCCGCCGCGTCATGCTGCTGGATCTCGGCGTCACCGTCCTCGGACGGTCCGACGTAGGTCAACTGCCGGGCCGCCTCGTCCGTCAGGCCCTTCGCGCGCAGCCCTTCCGCCCGCAAACCTTCCGGCATGGCCTGCGCCGCCACGACGGGAGCCTGTGGGGCAGCCTCAACCTGGACGTTGAACAAGAAGCCGACCGACTCCTCCTTGAGCCCGTCGAGCATGCCGATGAACATGTCGTAACCCTCGCGCTGGTACTCCACCAGCGGGTCGCGCTGGGCCATCGCACGCAGTCCGATGCCCTCCTTGAGGTAGTCCATCTCGTAGAGGTGCTCGCGCCACTTGCGGTCCAGCACATTGAGCAGAACATTGCGCTCGAGTTGCCGCATCGCATCCGGGCCCGCCATCGCCTCGATCTCGGATTCCCGGTTGGCATAGGCCTTTTCGGCGTCGGCGATGAGCAGATCGAGCAGTTCTTCGCGGCTCAGTTCGCCGGCTTCGCCGACCGCTTCGGAGTCGATCAGCTCATGATGGTCGATACCCACCGGGTAGAGCGTGCGCAGGGCTCCCCACAGCGCTTCGAGGTCCCAGTCCTCGGCATAACCCTCGGCGGTGGCGCCGTTGACGTACGCGGTGACGACGTCGACCAGCATGTCATGGGACTGCTGGGCCAGATCCTCACCTTCGAGGATCCGACGGCGCTCCTCGTAGATGACCTTGCGCTGCTGATTCATCACCTCGTCGTACTTGAGCACGTTCTTGCGGATCTCGAAGTTCTGCTGCTCGACCTGGGTCTGCGCACTCTTGATCGCCCGGGTGACCATCTTGGCCTCGATCGGCACATCGTCGGGCAGGTTCAGGCGCGTCAGCAGGGATTCCAGGGTCGCGCCGTTGAACCGCTTCATGAGTTCATCACCCAGCGACAGGTAAAACCGGGACTCACCCGGGTCGCCCTGACGGCCGGAACGCCCGCGCAACTGGTTGTCGATACGGCGGGACTCGTGCCGCTCGGTGCCCAGCACGTACAGGCCGCCGGCGGCGACGACATCCTCGGCCTCCGCGGTTGCCTCGGCCTTGACCGTGGGCAGTTCCTCGTGCCAGGCGGTCTCGTACTCGTCGGGCGTCTCGACCGGATCCAGACCGCGATCGCGCAGGCGCAGGTCGAGCAGGAAGTCGACGTTGCCGCCGAGCACCACGTCGGTGCCGCGACCGGCCATGTTGGTGGCCACCGTGACGGCGCCGCTTCGGCCCGCCTCGGCCACGATGGCGGCCTCCTGCTCGTGGAACTTGGCGTTGAGCACGTTGTGCGGCACTCCGCGCTTGGCCAACTGTCGCGACAGGTACTCCGAGCGCTCGACGCTGGTGGTGCCGATGAGCACCGGTTGGCCGGCCTCGTGGCGTTCGGAGATGTCGTCGACGACGGCGATGTACTTGGCTTCCTCGGTCTTGTAGATCAGATCGGTCTGATCCCTGCGGACCATCGACCGGTTCGTCGGGATCTGAATCACGCCGAGTTTGTAGATCTCTTGCAACTCGGCCGCCTCGGTCTCGGCGGTGCCGGTCATGCCGGCCAGCTTGTCGTAGAGCCGGAAGTAGTTCTGCAGGGTGATCGTGGCCAGGGTCTGGTTCTCGGCCTTGATCTCCACCTTCTCCTTGGCCTCGATGGCCTGGTGCATGCCCTCGTTGTAACGACGGCCCACCAGGACGCGGCCGGTGAATTCGTCGACGATGATCACCTCGCCGTCACGGACGATGTAGTCCTTGTCGCGCGAGAACAGTTCCTTGGCCTTGAGACAGTTGTTCAGATAGCTCACCAGAGGTGAATTGGCTGCCGCATAGAGGTTTTCGATACCAAGCTGATCCTCGACGAACTCCACACCCAACTCGTGGACGCCGACGGTGCGCTTGCGGATGTCGACCTCGTAGTGAACGTCCTTCTCCATCATCGGCGACAAGCGAGCGAATTCGGTGTACCAGTGCGAGGCACCGTCGGCCGGTCCGGAGATGATCAACGGCGTGCGCGCCTCGTCGATGAGGATGGAGTCGACCTCGTCGACGATCGCGTAGCTGTGGCCGCGCTGTACGAGGTCTTCCAGCGAGTGCGCCATATTGTCGCGTAGGTAGTCGAAGCCGAACTCGTTGTTGGTGCCGTAGGTGATGTCGGCCGCGTATGCCGCGCGGCGTTCGTCTGAGGTGAGCCCGGACAGGATCACCCCGACCTCGAGGCCGAGGAAGCGGTGCACCCGGCCCATCCACTCGCTATCGCGTTTGGCCAGATAGTCGTTGACCGTCACGACGTGCACCCCGTCGCCGGCCAGGGCGTTGAGGTAGGCGGGCAGCACACAGGTCAGGGTCTTGCCCTCACCGGTCTTCATCTCAGCGACATTGCCGAAGTGCAGTGCGGCCCCACCCATGACCTGGACGTCGAAGTGGCGCTGGGACAGCACCCGCCAGGCCGCCTCGCGGGCCACCGCGAACGCCTCGGGCAGCACGTCGTCGAGTTTCGCGCCGTCGGCAACGCGAGCCCGGAACTCGTCGGTCTTGGCCCGCAGTTCAGCGTCGGTGAGTTTCTCTACGTCGTCGGACAGGGTGTTGACATAGTCAGCCACCCCCCGCAGGCGCTTGACCATGCGACCTTCACCGAGGCGCAGCAACTTCGACAGCACATTTTCCCCTGAGAGATAGGAGGCATCCCCTGTGGATAGGGGGCTTGAGCGTCCTCCATCCTAGGCGACGCGGCGATATGGCCTCCTCAGGCCAGTCGGATCAATCCGTAGTCATAGGCGTGCCGCCGGTAGACCACCGTGGGACGGTCGGTCTCCTTATCGTGGAACAGGAAGAAGTCGTGCCCGACCAGTTCCATCTCGTAGAGCGCGTCGTCGACCGCCATCGGCTCGGCTGGATGCTCCTTGACCCGCACGATCCGGCCCGGTTCATGCTCCTCGGCGGCGATCTGGTCGATGGTCTGGTCCAGGACCGGCCCGGCCGGGCTCGGCGTGAAAGCCTCGGCGAGTTCGACCGGCAACATCGCGACGGCGCCCTGGCGAACCGAGACCGGGGTCTTGTCCCCGTAATGCACCTTGCGACGGTCCTTGCCGCGACGCAGCCGGCCCTCGAGTTTGTGGACGGCGGCCTCGAAGGCGCCGTAGAAGCTATCCGCGCAGCCCTCGCCGCGTACCACCGGCCCATCGCCGTATGCGGTGATCTCGACGTGCTGGCAATTCTTGCGCTGTCGCCGGTTGCGCTCATGGGAAAGCTCGACGTCGAAGCGGCGGATCGTGTTGTCGATGCGTTCGGCGCGAACGAGCTTCTGCCCCACATAGACGCGGTAGTGGTCGGGAACCTCCACATTGCGGCCGGTCACCTGAACGTGGGCGTTGGGCACGGGTTCGGAGCGGTCATCTTCGGCGGTGAACTGAGAGGAATGGGCGGATTGTGTTGACATACTTGGCAACTCGATTCTGTTACGGGTTCGCACGCACGGTGCTCACGCGGCCTGTCATGGATAGCTGCGCCGCACACGGTTGGCGAAAATCGCACCCGACGGCGCCAGAGGTCTTAGAAATCACCTCCTACACGGTGGGTGTAACGGTTATCCGCGACGGTAGTCGCAGTCGGTGGGCACTGCCACCCTTTACCGCGCCGTGTTTGACAACAGCACGGTCACACCTGTGCCAACGCCAGCACAGCCGTCACTCGGGCACCACCGGCAGCCAGCACCCGAACCGCCTCGGCGGCGGTGGCCCCGGTGGTGACAATGTCGTCGACCACCAGCACCTCCCCCGACGGCACGGCCAACAGCCGCACCCGGCCGGCGATATTGCGTTGCCGCGCCGCGCTGCTCAGACCCACCGAGTCGCGGACACCTCCGGCGGTCCGCAACACAGGTGCGACGGTGACAGCCGGACCTGCGGCGGCCGTTGCGATACGGGTGACCGGGTCGCCACCGCGGCGGCGGGCGGCCGACCGGCGGGTCGGGGCCGGCACCACCGACAGCGGCGCGGCAACGACGCCCCAGGTCAGCAGGCGGTGGATGCCCGTGGCCAGTGCCGCCGACAGCGGCGCGGCCAGGTCGCGGCGGCCGTGTTCCTTCAGTGCGACGATCGCGTTGCGCCGCGCGCCGGCGTAGCGGCCGAGGGCGAAAACCGGGACGCCGGGATCGATGCGGGTGGAGACGACGTGCGGCTCGTCACAGCGCACGGCCAGTGCTGCCGCGCAGACCGCACACCACCGGGTCGACGGTGCCCCGCAGCCGCCACATTCCAACGGCAGGATCAGGTCGAGCACGGCGTGGTTGAGCATTCAAGAAGTCTGCAGGCCGGGTGTGACAGGTCTAACCCGGCAGCACAGGCACCGCGCCGGGCACCATGAAGGCGCGCAGTTCCGACCAGGTCTGGCCGTTGGTGGCGCTGGTGCTGAGCAGTTGGAGAACGCCGCGGGCGTCGGCCACGTAGACCGCCGCGGGATTGGCCGCAACCGTGGCCACCGGCATCACCAGGTTGGCGCTCGGGCCGTCGGAGTTCACCCCGTCGAGGTTGACGTAGGACACCGGGTGAGCGGGATCGCGGCGGGTGACCACCAGATCGTCACCGGTACGCCAGGACAGCGCGACGACCGAATTCCCGAGACCGAATCCGATCCGGCGGGGATAGGTCAGCGCGACCTCACCGCCCGGCGTCTGCTGGACACCCGCCAGTACCACTTCACCGTCGATCACCATCGCCACCCGGGTGCCGTCCCGGGAGAGCTGCAGTTCGGCAATCGAACCCGGGAACCGGGAGGTGACCGCGGCCGAATCCACCGGGATGCGGGCGGGTTCGTCGGCGGCTTCGCCCCGGACCACCCGCACCACACTGTTGCCGTCGACGGCCACCCAGACCGCGTCATCGAGTGCCCACGACGGCCTGGTCAGGGTCCGGCCGTCGGTGGCCCGCACCGCCTGTCCGCCGTTGGGTCCGATCCACAGCGATTCCCCGGCGTCTGGCGCGGCGACGACAGCGGCCACGTCACGCCCGTCGCGGGAGAAGGCGGCCGCGCGCTGATCGCCCATCGTGCCGAAGGAACCCTGCACCTTCGCCGAACCCTGCCCGTCCAGCGCCACCAGTGAACCGCCGATCAACGCGTGTACGCCGGCTGTTGCGCCGTCTGCGGCACCGGGGTCGGTAGCGGCGACGTCGGTGGTCTTCCAGCCGTCGACAAATCGGTCGTCGAGCGCGGTTCCGTCAACACTGATCAGGTAGGGACCGGTGATATCGGCGCGTGCGAGAGTCCAAATCAGTTGCGCCGCAAGCAGTAACCGGCTACTCGGATCAGTGATGGTGAGATTTTCCAGGTCCACGCGCGCGCCGCCGTAGCCGCGACCCACACCGGATTTGCCGCCGTCGGCGCGGGTGACCGGACCGCGTAATTTCAACGGCGGACCCAACAGGTTGCGCACCGCGTCGGCCATCTCCGGCCGCGGTCCCGCAATCAGCTTGGTGACCAGTTCGGTGGCCAACAGATCCGGGTCGGACACAGCCAGGTAGCGGGGGTCGGGCACGACGGTGGTGCCGGTGGGATCGATGAAGTACAGGGTGCTTCGTTTGTAAGCCGACTGGAACTGCTGCCAATCCAGGAACACACCATTGGGCAGGCGGTTGATCCGCCACCCGTTGGGTGTCCGCACCAATTCGATGGGCCCGGGGTCGGGCAACTGTCCCTCACCGGTCTCGAAGACGCCGATGTCGGACAGTGATCCGAGGATATCGGCCGCCATGGTCACCGAAACCGTGTCCAGAGAACGGGTTTCGGTGAACACCACCTTGTCGATGAGCAGCGCGCTGCCCTGGTCGTCCCAATCCTTGGATGCCGATTCGGTGAGGAACTGCCGCGCCGCCAGATGGCGGTTGGCGGGATCGGCGGTGGCTTTGATGAACTCCCGGAGAGTCTGGTCGGGATCCATACTGGAGTTCGGCTCGGGCAGTTTCTTGGGCGCCGGCCGCTCGACAGTCCCGATCGCCTGTGGCGCAGAGGAATCCGGTACGCCCGCACACCCCGGCAGCAGCGTGATCGCGCCGACCAGCAGCGCGGTCAGCAGCCGATTCCTCACACCAGTTCCCCGGCGGATTCCCGTTGGCGTTCTGCCGTAACGGGTTTCATGGGTAGCGGACTGGTGGTGACCTTGTGTCCGCGCGTCAGCGGCAGGGTCAGCCGGAAGCACGCACCCTTGGCCGGCTCGCCCCAGGCCTCCAGCCGACCCTGATGCAGCCGGGCGTCCTCGATGCTGATCGCCAGACCCAGGCCGGTGCCACCGGAACGTCGCACCCGGGAGGGATCCGAACGCCAGAACCGGCTGAACACCAACTTCTCCTCGCCCGGACGCAGGCCCACCCCGTGGTCGCGGACGGTGACCGCGACGGTGTCCTCATCGGCAGCCATCTTGATCAGCACCGGTTTGTGTTCGGCGTGATCGATGGCGTTGGCGATGAGGTTTCGCAGGATGCGTTCGACGCGACGCGGATCCACCTCGGCGATGATCGCTTCGTCGGGCATGTCGACGAGTAGTTCGATACTGCCCTCGGCGGCCAGGTGCCCGACATTTCCCAGCGCCCGGTTGACCGTGGTGCGCAGATCGACCGCCTCGACGGACAGTTCCGCCACGCCGGCGTCGTGACGGGAGATCTCCAGCAGATCGTTAAGCAGCGTCTCGAACCGGTCCAACTCACTGACCAACAGTTCTGTCGAACGGCGCAGCGCCGGATCGAGATCTTCGCTGTTCTCGTAGATCAGGTCGGCGGCCATCCGCACCGTGGTCAGCGGCGTCCGCAATTCATGGCTGACGTCGGAGGTGAACCGCCGCTGCAGGTTTCCGAACTCCTCCAGGGTGTTGATCTGACGCTGCAGACTTTCGGCCATATCGTTGAACGACACGGCCAGCCGGGCCATATCGTCCTCACCGCGTATCGGCATCCGCTCGGAGAGGTGGCCTTCGGCGAACCGTTCGGCGATCCGAGATGCCGACCGTACCGGCAACACCACCTGCCGCGACACCAGCAGCGCGATACCGGCCAGCAGCAGCAACAGCACCAGGCCGCCGGTGGCAATGGTTCCGCGCACCAGCGTGATGGTGCTCTGCTCGCCGGTGAGCGGGAAGATCAGATATAGCTCCAGGTTCGTGATTCGCGACGGTGCGGGTGTGCCGATCAGCAGAGCCGGCCCGGAGTAGCCCTCGGTGCGTACGGCCGCGTACTGATAACTGACCTGCCCGGCCTTAACGAACTCGCGCAGTGAGCGCGGAATCTGATCAACCGGGCCGGCCGCGGTGGCCTCCCGTGGCCCGTCGCCCGGGACGATCAGCACAGCATCGAACGTGCCCGCCAAGCCGACTCCGGAGGTCTGGCCGGTTTTGGAGATCAACGTTGTTCGGGCCAGTTGCAGGCTGCTGTCCAGGGACCGGGCCTCTTCACCACTGACGATCCCACTGACGGTACCGCGGGCGCGGTCGACCTCCTCGGTGGCAGCGCGGACCTTGACGTCAAGCACCCGGTTGGTGATCTGGCTGGTCAGTACGAAGCCGAGAATTACGATGACCACTGCCGACAGGCCCAGGGTCAGAACCACCACCCGCAACTGCAGCGAGCGGCGCCAGATCATCGCCAGCGAGCGACTCAGCGCACTCGTGCCCCGCACGACGGGTCCCGAACGCCCCCGCGGACCGCGAAAGCGCCGCTTCGAGGCCGGGGTCACGGCCGCGGCTCCTCCGCTGCGCCGTGGCCCGGCCGGGTCACGGCGGTCCGGCCTTGTAACCCACTCCTCGAACGGTCAGGACCACCTGAGGATTCTCCGGGTCCCGCTCGACCTTGGCCCGTAACCGCTGGACATGCACGTTGACCAGACGGGTATCGGCGGGGTGCCGGTAGCCCCAGACCTGTTCGAGCAGCACCTCTCGAGTAAACACCTGCCGCGGTTTGCGCGCCAACGCCACCAGCAGATCGAACTCCAATGGAGTCAGCGAGACCTGTTCACCCTCGCGGGTGACCTTGTGGGCGGGCACATCGATCTCGATATCGGCGATGGACAGCATCTCGGCGGGTTCGTCATCGTTGCGCCGCAGCCGTGCGCGAACCCGGGCAACGAGTTCCTTGGGCTTGAACGGCTTCATGATGTAGTCGTCGGCGCCGGACTCCAGCCCCAGCACCACGTCGACGGTGTCGGTCTTGGCCGTCAACATCACGATCGGCACGCCGGAGTCCGAACGCAGCACCCGGCAGACGTCGATGCCGTTCATCCCGGGCAGCATGAGATCCAGCAGCACCAGGTCGGGTCGCAGTTCACGCACCGCGGTCAGGGCCTGCGAGCCGTCGGCGACCACCGCGGTCTCGAAGCCCTCATTGCGCAGCACGATGGTGAGCATCTCAGCCAGCGAGGGGTCGTCGTCAACGACCAGAATCCGTTGCCTCATGGGAACCATCGTGTCACCGAATCGCGATTATCCCCGTCTCCCACACCGCATGTTGCGGCAGTAACCCGGCTAATCGCCCAGCGCGGCGGCCAGCTCCGCGGGGTCGACGTCCGGCCCGGCCACCGACCACGGCCCGTACCAGTGTGCGGCGGCGAGGCCGGCATAGACCGCCCCGGTGCGCTGCTGCAGGCCGGCGTCGCGTTCGTAGGCGTCGCGGGCACGGTCGGCTTCCAGCCCTTCCCGGCGCTGCGCTCGCCGGGCGGCCAATTCCACCGGCACGTCGAGCAGAATCTGGCGATCCGGCGCCGGCAGCCCGAGCCGGGAGTACTCGAGTTCGCCTATCCACGAGACCATCTCACCGTCGGCGTCCTGGTGCAGGCGGGCGGCACTGTAGGCGGCATTGGAGGCGACGTAGCGGTCCAGGATGACGACGTCGTGGTCCCGGTGCAGCGTGGCGATCTGCTGCTTGGCTGCGGCCCGATCGAGGGCGAACAGTACGGCCATCGCGTAGACCGAGTCCGGCAGGTCCCCGTGCCGGCCGTGCAGTGCCTCGCTGGCCAGGTCGGCGGTGATCGACTGACCGTAGCGCGGGAACGCCAGCGTGGTGACCGACCGTCCGGCGCCGCGCAATGCCTGCGACAGGCCCTCGGTCAGCGTGCGCTTGCCCGCCCCGTCAAGGCCCTCGATCACGATGAGCACTTCCACCGCCGCCGCTAGTCGAATCCGATAAACGACGCCACCGCATCGCCGGGGGCACGACGCGACTGCACGTGGTTGGCGACGAAATCCTCATCCGGGAAGCCCATCGCGACGCAGGTCATGATGACCTGGTCACCGGGAATGTTCGCATTTTCGCGCACCACCGATGACTGCATGATGCCCTGGCCGTTGATCACGGTGCCGAGTCCTTTCGACCACGCCGCAAGCACGAGGCCGTAAGTGACTGCGCCACAGTCGAAGTGGGCGATCGTATCGTTTGCCAATTCCTTGTCGACGGTGATTACGACGGAGACAGGAGCGTCGAACTGCCGGAAACCGCGCATCACCCAGTCCTGGCGACGGGCCTTGTCATCGCGAGAGATACCCATGGCCTCGAACAGTTGAACCGCGATCTCAACCTGGCGATCACGATGCGCACCCTCGTATCCGTGGTTCAGCGTGATCTCGCGGTCGACGGCCGAGCCCGACACCATTTTCTCGGTGTTGCCCCGGCGAACCCGCTCAAGGGGCTCACCGGTGAGCACATGGAAATGCCACGGCTGGGTATTCATCGACGACGGCGCGCGCTGGGCGATCCTGATGACGTCCTCGATAACCTCGCGTGGCACGGGCTGGGTGGAATACCCGCGGATACTGCGCCGTTCGAAGACGATCGTCTCCAGGTCGCTACCGCCGCTGTGAAGCTGCACGGTCAGTACCGGTAGTGCTCCGGCTTGTACGGGCCGTCGACGTCGACGCCGATGTACTCGGCCTGATCCTTGGTGAGTTTGGTCAGCGTGCCGCCGAGCGCCTCGACGTGGATCTTGGCGACCTTCTCGTCAAGGTGCTTGGGCAGCCGGTAGACCTCGTTGTCGTACTCGTCGTTCTTGGTCCACAGCTCGATCTGCGCGATCACCTGATTGGAGAAGCTGTTGCTCATCACGAACGAGGGGTGGCCGGTGGCGTTGCCGAGATTGAGCAGCCGGCCCTCGCTCAGCACGATGATGGAATGGCCGTCCGGGAAGACGAATTCATCGACCTGTGGCTTGATGTTGATCCGCCGGATCGCCGGATCGCGCTCAAGGCGGGCCATGTCGATCTCATTGTCGAAGTGGCCGATGTTGCCCAGGATCGCCTTGTCCTTCATGGCCCGCATGTGGTCGAGGGTGATGATGTCCTTGTTCCCGGTCGAGGTGATCACGATGTCGGCCCAGCCGATGGCCTGCTCGACGGTCTTGACCTCGAATCCGTCCATCATCGCCTGCAGGGCGTTAATCGGGTCGACCTCGGTGACCGCGACGCGGGCGCCCTGAGCCTTGAGTGCCTCGGCGCTGCCCTTGCCGACATCGCCGTAGCCGCAGACCAGTGCGGCCTTGCCACCGATCAGCACGTCGGTGCCGCGGTTGATGCCGTCGATGAGCGAGTGCCGGGTGCCGTACTTGTTATCGAACTTGCTCTTGGTCACCGAGTCGTTGACATTGATGGCCGGGAAGGTCAACTCGCCGGCTGCGGCGAACTGATAGAGCCGCAACACACCGGTGGTGGTCTCCTCGGTGACACCCTTGATGGCGTCAGCGATGTGCGTCCATTTATTCGCGTCAGCCTTGAAGCTCTCGCGCAGCAGATCGAGGAATACCTTGTACTCGGTGGAGTCATCCTCTTCGCCCGGAGGAACCACGCCGGCCTTTTCGAACTGCGCGCCGCGCAGCACCAGCATGGTGGCGTCGCCGCCGTCGTCGAGAATCATGTTGGCCGGCGCCGGGACGCCATCTTTGGAAGGCCAGGTGAGCATCTGTTCGGCAGCCCACCAGTACTCCTCGAGACTTTCGCCCTTCCAGGCGAAGATCGGGACACCGAGGGGCTCCTCGGGCGTGCCATTGGGTCCCACGACCGTCGCCGCGGCGGCGTGGTCCTGGGTGGAGAAGATGTTGCACGAGGCCCAGCGCACTTCGGCGCCGAGGGAGACCAGTGTCTCGATGAGTACCGCGGTCTGCACCGTCATATGCAGCGAGCCGGATACTCGCGCGCCCTTAAGTGGCAGCACGTCGGCGTACTCGCGGCGCAGCGCCATCAGGCCCGGCATCTCATGTTCGGCGAGCCGGATCTCCTTGCGGCCGTATTCGGCCAGTTCGAGGTCGGCGACTTTGAAGTCGATTCCATTGCGGAAGTCGGCGGTGAGCGTCATGGCGCATACGTTAACCCGACCCTGCTCAGATCGGTTCAGCGGCCCCGTATCGCTCGGCGAACGGCGTCATCAACCGCGCCAGGTCGGCGGCCACGTCGTGGTCGGCCTCCGGCGGCATGGATACGTAGCTGATGGCCAGCCGCACGATCGCCCGGGCCAACACGCCGGCGTCGGCCGCTTCGGCGTCCACCCAGCTGTCCAAGAACGCATCGGCCAGCCGCCGGCTGCAATGCGTGATGATCGGACCGCTGTCGACGGTGATGATCTGCAGCAGATCAGGTTTGGCCGCCCCACTCAGCATCGAGATCACCAACGGGTCGGCGGCCGAGTCAGCGAAGAATGATCGGAAACCAGACAGGAACGCCGCGTGGACGTCACCAATATTGCCCTCAATCGCGCCACTGACCGCATCCACCAATCGGTCGGCCAACCGCAGCGCGTACCCCTGGGCCAGACCCTGCCGGGAGCCGAATTCGTTGTAGATGCTCTGCCGGCTGACGCCCGCGCTGTGGGCGATATCGGCCAACGTGACCGCGGCCCAGTCCTTGGTCAGCAGTTCCTCACGCATGGCGTCGAGCACGCAATCGCGCAACACCTCGCGCGGACGGGTCACGACGGCCTACCGCACCGGCGTGCGGTCGAGATCCGGTTCCAGGTAGATGACGGTGGCCGCAGGCACCGCTGCCCGCACCGCGGCCTCCGCGGAGTCGATGGCGGCGGCCACCGTGGCCAGATCCGTGCCGGGCGCCAGTGCGATCTTGGCGCCGACGAGCATCTCCTCGGGGCCGAGGTACTGGGTGCGAAGGTGGATCACCCGGTCAACGAGTTCGGTTCCCGCCAGAGCGTCGGAGATGGCCGCCAACTCCGGGGCGGTGGCGCCCTCACCGATCAGCAGGCTGTGCATCTCAATCATCAGGATGACGGCGATGACAGCGAGCAGGGCGCCGATCAACGCGGTGCCGATACCGTCCCAGATCGGGTTCCCGGTCAGAACCGTGAGCCCGACGCCGAGGAGCGCGAAGACCAGACCGAGCAGTGCGCCGGTGTCCTCCAGGAGCACCACCGGCAGTTCGGGGTTGCGCGAGTGGCGAATGAACTGCCACCACGTTCCGCGGCCCTTGAGTGGCCGGGACTCCACCACCGCGGTGCGAAAGCTGTAGCTCTCCAAGCCGATTGCCACCACCAGGATTGCGACGGCCACCATCGGGGAGTTGAGCGGTGTGGGGTGGCTGATCTTGTGGTAGCCCTCGTAGAGCGCGAATGCCGCGCCAAGACTGAACAGCACCAGCGCAACCACGAATGAATAGAAGTACCGACTGCGGCCGTAGCCGAACTGGTGCAGGCTGGTCGCCTCCTTGCGGGCCCGACGCTGCCCGAACAGCAGTAGCGCCTGATTCGAGGTGTCGGCCACCGAGTGCACCGCCTCGGCGAGCATCGAGGAACTCCCGGTGATCAGAAACCCGATGAACTTCGCGACGGCGATACCGGCGTTGGCGACCAGTGCCGCCATGATCGCCCGGGTGCTACCGGAACTGGACATCGCACACTCCTGTTGTTGTGGTCAGGTGGCGTCAGAGGCCGACGGTAGCGCGGAACAGCCTGGATGGTTCCGATGCCTCAAGGCGGATAGGTCCGTCGTCGGCGGCCACCCAGGCCGCGGCGCCGCGATCGAGTCGCACCTCGTCGGACTTGGCGCGCACGATTACCGAACCGCGGGTGCACACCAGGATCTGCGGGCCGTCGTGGCGTGCCGGTGCATCCACCTCGTGGCCGAGATCGTCGCCATCCACTGTGAGCACCGATGCGGCGAACTCCGCCGCCGGGGTCTCGTAGGCCAGCTCGATACCGTCGCGTCGGGCTGCGACCCGGGCGTCGGCGACGGGCGTGAAGTCCAACACGCGCAATAGTTCGGGTACGTCGACGTGTTTGGGTGTCAGACCGCCGCGAAGCACGTTGTCGGAGTTGGCCATTACCTCCATGGCCATGCCCTGCAGATAGCTGTGCAGGTTGCCGGCCGGCAGGAAGATTCCCTCTCCACATTTGAGACTGATCCGGTTGAGCAATAACGCGGCCAGCACGCCGGCGTCGCCCGGGTAGCGCTCGCCGAGTTCCAGCACCGCCTTGGCCTCGGAAGCAAATTCCTTTGCGCCAGAACGGATATAGGACACCGCGCCTTCCAACACCGCCGGGATGAGCACATCGAGATCGGGCTGGGGTGCGGTGATCCAGGTGGTGAACAGCGCGCGCAGACCCGAAGCATCGGACTGATCGGCGAGCAGTCCGATGAACGGATCCAGCCGGGGGACCTCGAGGGCGCGCATCAGCGCAACCGATCGGGCCGCAGGCCGGAACCCGGCGAGCGCCTCGAAGTCGCCGAGTGCCACCAACAATTCCGGCTTATGGCTGCGGTCGCGATAGTTGCGCACCGGTGAGTTCAGCGGCACCCCGCGGCGGTCCTCGCGCTGGTAGCCCTCGACGGCCTGTTCGGCGCTCGGATGCGCCTGCAGCGACAGCGGTTCGCCGGCGGCCAGTACCTTGACCAGGAACGGTAGTGCGTCGCCGAACCGGTCGCGGACCGCGGAGCCCAGTTGGCCTTCCGGATCGGCGCTGATCGCGTCGAGCAATGACGTCTCGCCGTGCGGCCCCTCCAGCTGGGCCGGGTCAGCGGGGTGGGCACCCAGCCACAACTCCGCCTCCGGATGCGCCGTCGGCGTCGGCCGGCCGGTGAATTCGGCGATGGCACTGCGCGATCCCCAGGCATAGGTCCGGATCGCCCCACGTATCAGTTGCACGGCGTCGCTATCCCCCTGCCAATCGCAGATACACGGCCGACATCTCCAGCCGCAGGGCCAGGGTAGCCAGTTGTTGTTCGGCGCGAGCACCGGACGGCGGGATCGATCCGGAGTCCCCCACGTCTTCGGCACCCACCAGGTCCAGATCGTCGATTCCCGCCACGCGGGCCGCCAGCACCTGCCGCTCGGCGGCCAGCGTCAGAGCCAGTACCCGGACCCGGGTGGGCCGCGGTCCGTCGATCTCCTCGTCGTGGAACAGCGCTTCGGCCGGGTCGGTGAATCCGGTCGAACTGCCGAAGCCGGAACGCAGGGCCACCATGGCATCGGCAAGACCCGCGGCGACGACCGGCCGGCCGGCCACCCGCAGCAGCACCGCCGAGCCGTGTCGGGCCAGGGCCAGGGTGGCCGGAGCGTCGCCGGCCAGCACCGCCTGACGGCCCGACATCCGATCTGCCAGTGCCTTGGCCGGATTGGTGAACACCTCCCGAACGGCACTGTTCCGCAACGCCTCGGCGTCAAGTTCGTCGGCCAGCGCTGCCAGATCGGTACCCAACGCGGGATCGACCGCCGCAAGCGTGGCCAGACCCGCCGCCAGGTACCGGCACAGGCCGAACTCGTCGGGCACCGGCATCCGCGGCGCAAGCACCGCGGCACGCCCGGCGGTGGCGTCCCGCAGTGGCCCCTCGTACGGCGCGGCCACCACCACGCGCGCACCCCGTCGCACCGCGATGGCTGCCGCGCTGACGAGCACCGGGTCGCCCGGATCGTCACCGGCGACCACCAGCACGTCCAACGGCCCAATCCACGGCGGCGACTCGGCGGCGGTGACCAATGGTTCGGCTGCCGACCCGGACAGCGCGGCGGTCAGCATCGCGCCGGCCGCGGCCGCGGCACCACGGCCGCCGACCCAGATGACCGTGCGGGGCCGATCGCCGTCGGCCACCGGATCCAGCGCGCCCTCCTCGACTGCCGCCGCGGTCGAGCGGACCTGCGCACCGGCCAGCGCCGACGCGCGCAGCAATCCGTCGCGATCCGCCTGGATCAGTCCGGCGGTGTCGTCGAGATCGACGGTGGCCTCTGTCGCGCTCACGGCGTAGCCGCGATCTGCTCGGTGGCCTGTGTCGCGCTCACGGCGTAGCCGCGATCTGCTCGGTGGCCTGACCGACAAGGCGATCGACCTCGGCGGGCGTACGCGCCTCGACATTGAGTCGCAGCAACGGCTCGGTGTTCGAGGTTCGAAGATTGAACCAGGAACCATCGCCCAGATCGACGGTGACACCGTCGAGGTGATCGAGCGAAACAGTTTGCGCTTCAAAGGATTTCACGACGGCAGCCACACACGCGGGAGCATCGTTGACCCGGAAGTTCATCTCACCTGATGCCGCATATCGCTGGTACTGGGCCATCACGGCAGACAGCGACCGCGATTGCTCACCGAGGGCGGCTAGAACGTGCAGGCCGGCGAGCATGCCGGAGTCCGCACCCCAGAAATCACGGAAGTAGTAGTGCGCCGAATGCTCGCCGCCGAAGATGGCTCCGGTTTGGGCCATCAACCCCTTGATATAGGAGTGGCCGACTCGCGAACGCAGTGCCGTTCCGCCGCGTTGG
>Ga0209299_1000059_pt1 | contig 54570 bp, 59 predicted proteins | sample S_140806_MF_Meta_FD_187326 | JGI IMG/M metagenome (GOLD analysis project Ga0209299, IMG submission 187326) | Freshwater microbial communities from Lake Simoncouche, Canada to study carbon cycling - S_140806_MF_MetaG (SPAdes) (version 2) | ecosystem: Environmental > Aquatic > Freshwater > Lake ...
TATGGAGGAATTGATGCAGTTCGTTTACAGCGCCAATGCACTGAACCTCAACTCGAATTTATTAAATTTTTAAGAAATGTTTCAGATCAAATGAAACAACAAACAGGCAAAGGTTTCCGCATTATTTGGGAAGTGGATGATATTGTTTGCCCTGCGGTTGATATTCCAGACTATAATGTTTGCAAAACTGCATTTGAAGGCGACGCGGTTCATAACAATGTTAAGGAAATGATGAAGTATGTTGACGAGGTTACTGTTGTTTCAGAACACATGCGTCAACACTATAAGCAACATTTAAATTTTGATAAAATTACTGTTATTCCAAACTATGCACCAAAAAGTTGGATTGATCGTGGATTTGATGAAAAAGATATTTTTAGAAAATATAGTCGTAAAGGAAAGCCAAGAGTGCTTTATGCAGGAAGTGGAACACACTTTGATGTAAGTAATAAGGTTGGTCAAAAAGATGACTTTGGACATGTGGTTGATAAGATTATGGAAGACATTACACTTCATAAAAAGTATGAATGGGTATTCTTTGGCGCATTACCACTTAAACTAAAACAATTTATTGGAAAAGGAATTGAGTTTCATCCATGGACTTCTATTCTTGAATATCCGCAAAAGCTTCAAGAAATTGATGTTGATGTAGCAATCGCACCACTTCAAGACAATATTTTCTCTCGTTCAAAAGCAAATATCAAATTAACAGAAGCAGGCGTCCAAGGCATTCCTTGTATTGCACAAAATATCGACTGTTATAATTCGGATGGTTGGAAATACTTGTTTAATACTGCTGATGAATTGTTTAATAAAATTGATGAAGTTTTAAAAACAGAAAATTCGTATATAGAAGCATGTCGTTTTGCACGCGAATATTCAGAGAAGTTTTTCTTACAAAATCATCTTGATCAGTATATTCTACTCTATACAACAGAGTATGGCGATGAAAAACGAAAAGAGTGTAAAACATTCTTTAATAATAATAAAGAACAATTTTTATAATAATAAAACCCAGTTTAAAAACTGGGTTTTCTCTTGCAAGTGAAGAACTGAGTAGTATAGTATATCTGTATGCTGAGAAACATTTATTATGACAAGAAAAAATCCACGATTCATCACTGGTTATATGAAGAAAACGGCGAACCACTTCACCGAAAAATTCATTTCAAACCATACATTTATGTAAAGGCTGTTGATAAAAAAAGAATTCACGGCTTTGGTATTGATGGTGAAGAACTGACTAAAATGGAATTTTCTTCTGAATGGGATAGAAATGACTTTCTTAAAACATATAGAGGACAGGTTTATTTTAATCTTCCTGCAACACAGCAATATCTTTTAGAAAATTACTATACAAAAGATATTCAAGAGCTTACACGCTTTCCACTAAGAACATTCTATTATGACATTGAAGTTGTTGCAAACGAGTTTCCTGATCCTAAAGATGCAAAGTTTCCATTAACATCTATTACAATTTATGATAGCTTCTCAAAAAAGTATTATGTATGGGGCGTTAAACCTTATGATAGTTATTCTTGTAAAGATCATTTAAAAGATATTGATCCAGAAGAAATTCGATACAGTTATTGTCCGACAGAAAAGGAATTACTTTCACAGTTTTTAAAATTCTGGAGAAAAAACTTTCCTGATCTTGTTGTAGGATACAACTCTTATTCTTTCGACTTACCGTATATTGTTCATCGACTTGAAAAAGTTTTTGGCGAAGGTGAATCAGCTAAACTATCTCCTATTGGCAATATTTATGGTTATGAAAAAGAGAATAAATTTTCTCAAACATACACAGAGTATAGTATTGCTGGTGTTTCACATTTAGATTATCTTGTGCTTTACAAAACATTTACTCCTGGTGAAAGAGAAAGCGATTCTTTAGGCTTTGTTTGCAAAGAAGAACTTGGTGTAGGAAAGCTTGATTATGGTGATACATCTCTTAAAGATTTGTCTGAAAGTGATTGGAATCGTTTCATCAATTACAACATTTGGGACGTTAAGCTTATGGTTCTTCTTGAAGAGAAGAAGAAGTATCTGAACATTGCTGTATTCTCTGCATTCAGCGGTTTTTGTAACATCGACAAAGCTCTTGGTAAAGTTGCAATTATTGAAGGTATTGTTGCAAAACAAGGATTGCTGAAAAATCAATTTATCACAACACAAGATAACGGTGAACATCAGAAAATTCCTGGTGGTTATGTTAAAAACCCTGAAGTGGGAATGTATGAAAATGTTATGGTAATGGACTTAAACTCACTTTATCCTAACACTATTATCACTTTGAATATTTCACCAGAAACAAAGGTTGGTCGAATTGAAAATGAAGATGATAAAGTTGTTGCAGTTTATCTCTATAAGAAAAAACAGAGAGTTGATATTCCGAAAGAACGTTTTAAGGAAATCTTGAAAACTAAAAATTGGTGTGTTAGTGCAGCAGGAATTATTTTTGATCAAAATAAAAAAGGTCTTTGTGCAGAGTTTGCAGACAACTTATATAAGAAACGTAAATTTGTAAAAAATAAGATGCTTGCTATTGAAACTAAATTATCTGATATGGATAAAAATAGTTCTGAGTATATTTCACAAAAACGACTAGCCGATCAATTAGATACAGAACAATATCTTTATAAGATTTTATTAAACTCGACTTATGGAGTTCTTGCTAATCGTTTCTTTGCTCTTTATGATTTAGATTGTGCAAAAAGTATTACTCTTACAGGTCAAGCACTTATTCGTCAAAGTGAAAAAATAGCAAATGAATATATGCAGAAAGAATGGAATCTTATTGAAAAAGATAGAGCAGTCGCAATGGATACGGATAGTGTCGCGGGAGATTCTTTAATTAGAACCTCTATAGGAGCTATGTCTATAGAAGAGTTGTACAACTTATATAAAAGTGATAACAGTTCTTTCATTGTTAGAAATCACGAAGTTATTTATACAGAAGGATTATTAAAGTGCATGACTTATGATAAATTTTCGAATGAAGCGGTTTTAGGAAATGCCACAGCTATCATAAGACATAAGGTTAGCAAAAGACGTTTTAGAATAAAAACAAAAGAACGATATATAGATGTTACGGACGATCATTCTTGTATGGTAGTTAGAAATAATGAACTTATTGAAATAAAACCTTCACAAATACTACTAACTGATAAATTGCTTACGATACAGAATTGTGTCGATAGCAATAAATATAATAGTGGACCGCTATAACTATTCTTCTCGTTTATATAATAAATTCTTAAAAATATTAAATGATCCTTCTATTACTAATAAATTATGTATAGATATGTCAGAATTGGTCATAGATTATGATCGTGGAAAGGTATATGATTTTTATGTCGATTATATAAAATATCATACAGATTATAAAAATATAAAAGACGAATATATAAATTATAGATCATATGGGAATGGTACTAAAAAAGAAAAATTTATAATACGATTTGGAGAAGACGAAGGAATAAAAAGATGGGAACACTATATAAATAAACAATCAGTCACTAATACATTTGAATATAAAAAGACAAAATACGGTTGGTCTCAAGAAGATTTCTGTGCATATAATAAAAGTCGTAGTGTTACGAAAGAAAATTTAATAAAAAGACATGGCTATGAAGATGGTAATTTGAAATGGAATAATTATGTAAAGAAACAGCAAAAGGCAGGATGTTCAGTAGATTATTTTCAGGAAAAATATGGTCCTGAAAAAGGACTCGAATTTTACAAAACAGTTAACAAGAAAAAAGTATTAAATCTAAATAATTTTATTTTAAAATATGGCGAAGAAATTGGGAAAGAAAAATTTACAAATTATATATCTAAAAAACAACTAGATAAAAGACGAGTATCTAGATCTTCTCAAAAATTTTTCAATATTTTACTTGAAAATATTTCCGAAAAATATCATGATAGTATGTATTATCATGATAAAAATTACGAATATTTTTTTGCTAATAGACAAATGAATGGTATATATTTTTCCGATTTTTATGATATAAAAAATAATAAGATTATAGAGTATAACGGAGATTATTATCATGCTAATCCTAGAAAATATAAAGCTGATTATTATAATCATAAATGTCAGATGTTTGCTAAAGATATATGGATTCGTGATGAAACAAGAATATCGAATTTAAGAAAATTTTTTGGTGTTGACGTACTCGTTATATGGGAGTATGATATAAAGAACAACTTAGACGAGGTTATCAAAAAATGTATAGAATTTTTAAATTATGAAAATACAGATTGAAGATATAGAATCAATAACAGAATTAGACGAGTTTAACGACGAATATGTATATGATATTCAGATGAGTGATGATACAGATCATACATTTTTTGCAAATGATATATTAGTACATAATTCGGCAGTTCTTTCTATTGATGACATTCTTAAAAAAACCAATTCAACAATCGTAGATGATAACGGAGACTTAACAAAAGAATTTATTGAAATCGAAAATAAAATCTCTGATAACTTAAACAAAGGAGTTGTTCAATGGGCAAAGGACACTCTTAACACAACTGATTGTCGTTTTGAATTTAAACGTGAAAGTGCATGTCCTAAAGCAATTTGGGTTGCAAAAAAACATTACGTTATGCATATTCGAAATTCAGAAGGTGTAAAAATGGACAAGCTGAAATACAAAGGATTGTCTGTTGTTAAAAGCACTTATTCTGACAGCACAAAAGATATTACAAAGAATATTGTAAAAGGTATTTTCACTGCGGCAGATAAAAAGAAAGCAGACGAAACATTTTTCAAGTCTTATGAAAAGTTTTTTGACTTGCCTACAAAAGATGTTTCTGTTCGCTCGTCTATTAAAGTATTAAATCAGTATATGAATGGCGGAGGCTTTAACACTGTAAAAGGTTGTCCTGCACATGTGAAATATGCGATTTATTATAACGAATTATTGAAAACACTTAATCTCTCTAATAAATATCCATTGATTACAGAAGGTTCTAAAATTAAATTGATTGCGGTATCACCAAACAAGTATGGCATTGAAGGCATTGCATATCTTGATGAATTACCCGTTGAATTTGGTTTAGTTCCTGATAAAGTTCGAATGTTTGAGAAGTGTGTTGTGAAATGTCTTACTCCAATTTTCGATGCATTAAAATGGAATGTTCCAGACCCTAAAAAACAACATGAACTCTCATTGGAAGACCTTTTTAGATAACATAAAAAGAGTTTACCATATCATATTCAATAATAGAAATATTGAAGAAATACGAAAAGATTATTTTGAAGAACGTTGGATTTCAAAAGAAGAATTGGTTCGTTTATTAGAACATGAAGAGAAACAATTTATTGAAAATTACACAACTCTTCAAAAAGATTATAACGATATGTTAAAATATTTTAATATGAATGCATTATCGAATTATTCGCTTTTAGAAAGAAAATATCAAGGAACTTTAAAAAAATAGAGATTTTTGTTGAAAACTTACTATTACTTCTGTTAATATTATATATGGAAGAAAAAATAATAGGCATTCTTAAAAACGTCAGCGAATTAATCGTTGCAACTCTTGTCGAAGAAACAGACACAGCCGTAAAAGTTAAAAATCCTGCATTTCTAGGAATTAGCGGTCAAAATAATCAAATCAATATCAACTTCATTCCTTTGGAAATGCTTAGTTTACAACCTAGCGTAAATGTTAGAAACTTACTTGCAAATCCAGCAGAAGAACTTGTATATTCATTTGACAAAAACAGTGTTCTTAAATCAGATTTAATTCTTGCACAAAATGTTATTGACAACTACAAGAATTTAACAAACGGAAAACAAGCTCCAGCACCTAATAAAAGTGCAGAAGATAACATTGTAAAACTATTTTAATATATGAGCGAAGAAAAACAAAAATCAGAATCAAAAATGTTAGAGTATAATATCTTTACATCAATTGTTGGAAATTATAATGGTCTTCCAATTCAATTTTGCCTAAAGGAATTTTTAGGTTGGGATGACTCTAAGATTGAAACTTTTTTGAAAGAATATAAAAAATCAAAAAAGGCAAGAGACAAAGAATTTTTATCTAATTGCTGCGATAGTACACCAACAACTCAATGCTGCGATAGTACACCAACAACTCAAGATTAATTTTTTATAAAAAAGTGTATTTAAAAAACGAGAAGGAAAATTCCTTCTCGTTTTTTTTGCTTGAAACAATCATCTATATATGCTATATTATAGTCTATGTCGGACTTACTTAAAAAACTCAGAAAAAATACAGTATTAAAACCAGAAATACTAAAGAATAGTAGATATTTTACAAACGAAAAGTTTATTACAACAAATGTTCCATTGCTTAATCTTGCATTATCAGGCAAATTAGATGGTGGATTACCAAAAGGTATTGTTCAAATCGCAGCACCGCCAAAGCACTTTAAAACTAATTTCATGATTGAAATTATTAAAGGCTTTCAAAAAGAAAATGAAGGACAAGATTATATCGTAGTTCTTTATGATAGTGAGCTTGGTAGCACACCAGCTTATTTTGAAAAAGCAGGTGTAAACACAGAACGCATTGATCATCGTCCAATTCGCTCTGTTGAAGACTTAAAATCAGACGTTGCAAATCTTATGGAAGATATTTCCGAAGGCGACCGAGTATTGATTTGTGTTGACTCTATTGGTATGCTTCGTTCTTTAAAAGAAACAGAAGATGCAAAAGATAACAAGCAAGTTGCTGATATGACGCGAGCAAAACAACTTAAGTCCTTCTTTCGTATTATTACTGGTGAAGCAGCAATTAAGCAAATTCCAATGATTATTGTAAATCATTCTTATCAAACACAAGAGATGTATTCAAAAGAAGTTGCAGCAGGTGGACGAGGCGCACAATATGCTGCTCATACACTTCTCTTTATTACCAAAGCACAAGAGAAAGAAAAGGTAGAAGGCAGAGATGCGCTTGCAGGCTTTCAATTTACTCTTGTTGCGGGATTGTCGCGATATGTACGTGAGAACGCTAAATTCCCTGTTTCTGTGCGATTCGGAGAGGGTGTAGATCGTTACTCTGGTATCTTTGATCTTGCAGTTGAACTAGGCTTTATCGACAATCCTAAGCAAGGTTGGTATATGCTCAAAGGTGATGAAAGGCAACGTCGTAAAGCTGATATTGAAGAAGACGATGAACTTATGGAATCATTTATAAAAAACAAAGATTTTTGTAGTGCAGTAGAGAAGAAATATAGTCTCTAATAAGTAACATCATGATTGAAGCAGTTATTAAATCAACAGGAAACACAGTTGATAAACCCGTAGTTAATAGAATTATTATTGAAAACGAGAGTGATATAGCTGTTCGTAGAAAAAATGATGAAACAAATAAGATCGAACAGTTCACAATTGGTGAACTGTTCGATTCTTATAATAAAAAATCAACATATCGCAGTAATGCGCCTGAATCATCTCTTTTTGAAGAGTGGTTCAGCGTCAAATACATTCGTGGAAGACACTTAGAAAGTCGTGTAATCAGTATCCAGTTTTACAGAGTATAGCTTGACTTTCCCCTCTAAGTATATGATAGTGTTGAATGGCGAAAATAGACCTTGATTTTTTTGAGAAGATTATTATTCAGCACTGTCTTAAAAAAGATTCCACTTATATAGCATCAATTATAGATTATCTTGATAAGAATCTTTTCAGAGATAGTAATATTTCTGAAATAATTGATATTATAAAAAGTTTTTATGTTGAACAAAATAGTGTTCCTACTCTTACAGAATTGAAGAGTAGAGTAAATACTCTAACATTAAAAGAGTGTTTAAAAAAAGTTGTTGGCTATATTCGCGAATTAGATTCAGAATATAACGAGAATGAACTTGTTAATAACACAGAGTACTTTATCAAGCAAAGAAAATACGCTTTGCTTATGGAAAAAGCGATTGATAATAAAGCTTCTAATAAAGAATTTAATCTTGAAGATATTCAAAAAGAAAGCGAAAAAATTCATCAAATCACACTCATTGATAACTTTGGTTTAGACTATTTTAGTGACAATGAAAGAGTAGTAGATTATTTAAAACAAAAAGATAGTTTTATCTCCACAGGCTACCGAACTCTTGACGAAGCTTTTGGTGGAGGCTTTCAAAAAGAAGGTAAAGCAATTTATGACATTGGCGGAGAGACAAATGTAGGTAAAAGCATTTTCTTAGCAAACATTGCATTAAATGTTGTATTACAAAATAAAAACGTTGTTATTATTTCTCCAGAAATGAGTGAAATGCGATATGCAAAAAGAATCTCTGGAATGCTTACAGGAATTGCGATTAACTTGCTTGGAGATAATATCGAGAAATACAAAAAGGATATTGAAGAATTTAAGAGAAAGTACTCTTCAAAATTTATCATTAAAGAAGTTCCTACAAAAGGTGTTTCTGCAAAAAATATTTATGCATATCTTAAAAAACTAAAAGATAAAAGAGGAATAAATCCAGATCTTTTATGTATTGATGGTCATGCACTTTTAAAACCTTCGGTTTTGCAAAATTCTAAACATGCAGAACTTCAATATATTGTGCAGGAATGTCGCGGCATATCTTATCAAATTGAAGCACCGATTTTAACTGTTGCGCAACTTAATCGCAGCAGTCACAAAGCTAGCAATCCTGGTCTTGATAACATGGCAGGCTCTTGGGATCAACTTGCAGATTTTGATGCACACGTTAATATTTGGCAAACAGATGAAGATCGTGAAGCAAGCATCATTAGATTTGGTGGTAAGAAAGTTAGAGATGGAGCTAAAGGTGGTGAAGGTTATCTTCAAATTAACTATGATACTTTAAGACTTTTTGAAGAAGATGAAATGTCTGAAACGGAACCACTCGATAAAGAAACGCCTCTTTCTAATATTTTAGACTTTGATTATTTAATGAATCATAATTAAATATAAAAGATGTTTAATGATGAATTTATTTTTCCATGTGCTAATACCCAAATTGTAACCCAAGAACTCGAAGACTTAATAAACAAGTTTGGAAGTTTAATTACTCTTATTACCAATAAGCCGGTTTCTTGTGTTACAATGTTTATTGTAATTCAAAAAAATCCAGAACTTAAAAAGTTACTAGTTGAACTTTCTGAAACTTCATGGTACTCTATTGTAGAGTATATGGCATATCGTTATCCTGTTCTTAACAAATCTAAAAAAATTAAAAAATGAGTTTATCGGAAAATCAAAAACAAATTTACAATCTTTATTTAAGAGCATTCAGAGTTAATAACAATCAACCTTTCAGAGCAAAAAAAGATTTCTCTGATGTGGAAACAGACTTAGAAAAATTAACGAGTCTACAAAAAATAGAAAAGGTATTTTATAAATATCCTGCGTTTTTTAATAAAACATATTTTGATGCACCATATAAAATTTATAGTGATGAAAAGAAATATTACTCATTGAAATTTTTCGGTAGTCAGAAAGGAATAAGCACTTGTATATCATATTACAAAATTTTACTTCAAAGTAGTCCAGAAGAACAGCTCGATTATATAAAAGATTCTTTTAAATTTATAGCACAGTTTTGTGAAGGAAAACAAATTCCTTTAGAACTTTATACAAATCATTGTTCTGTTTCACAAAACGATTGTTTAATTCATCTTAAAGAACATAAAATTTCTTGGTATTCTGTTTTTGGAATTCCTGGATTTTTTGAAATGTTAAATGATTTACCAAAAGATGAATTTGAATTGTATTATGGTTCAGATGTAGAATTAAATGTTTTATTAAATAGATTTAGAAGTAGCCAAAAAACTACGGAATATGTTTCTGAACTTAAAAGAAAAATTTCAGGATATTTGCAAAAAAGACTTGCAGAAAAGTGAAAAGTGTAGTATAAATATATGTAGCTGTTAGCGATAGCATCAAAACAGTTGATTAAGAAAAAATTAAAAAATTAGAAAATTAGAAAAATATGTCATTAAACCTAGAAGATATTATTAACCAAGTTAAAGCAGTTGAAGAAAATAAGATTCAAAAAGAAAAGGGAGGCTATAAAGGCGACCCAAGAATCTTAAAATTTAAGAAAAATTGTACGTATGTATTACGTCTTCTTCCTTATATTAAGGATGTGAACAACACCTTTATTACATATAAAGAAGTAGGATTTAAAAGTTCTGTTGATGGAACATATGTTTATGGTGGGCGTTCTCCACAAGACGCAGGTATTAAAGATGACCTCTTTAAAAAGACTCAATGGGATCTTTATTCTAAGGCAAAGGAAAGAGGCGACGAAGTTGAACAAAAAGCTTCATATAAGTTGCTTCCACAGCGCAAACAAGTAGTCAATTCTTATTTGATTTCTGTAGATGGAGATGATCCTGATGCAAAAGAAAAGATTGGTGAAGTTGTTGCAGTTCCTTATCCAGCACAAGTTGATCGTGAAGGAGTTCCTATCAGCGACATTTATAAGAAAATCCACTCAGCGATTTTTGGCGATATGTCTAAAAAGATTGGTGCTAAGGCTCTTGACCTTTCAGAGAAAGGTCGTAGTCTAATTATTAAAGTCACTGAAAAGGCTGGATATAACAACTATTCAGAAACCGCTTTCGATGACGCAGAAGACCTTGGGCTTAGTCCATCACAAATTAAAGAAATTCTAAACAAAGCTCATGATTTATCAGAATTTATTCCAGAAGTAAAATCTCAGGATGAGATTCAAAAGATTCTCGACAAGCATTGGTTTGGAACATCTGCAACACCAGATGATGAACTTGAAGAAGAAGTAGAAGTAGTTTCTCCAAAGAGAAAAATTAATCTAACAACTAAACTAGAAGATGATGAGATTCCTATGGGTAAATCAAAATCAGACGATTTAGATGATTTAGATGATCTTCTTAGCGAAGATTAGTTGAAAATTTCAACAGAAGCGGCTAAATATGATTATGGACGATAATAGTGACATAGCCTTTTTAGCCGCTTCTTGCGAAAGAGAAATGAAACAAACTCTTGCAGGTAGTGGTTTAAAATATAACCGAACCGACTTTAGAAGATTTTTAGGAAATAATGGAAATAATTTTCCACAACAACATTCTAATCCTAATCCACAACAGTATAATCCACAACAGTACTATCAGCCTCCACAACAACAGCAGTACTATCAGCAGCAAGCTGCGCCAGCTTACAATAATATTCCAGTAGATCCGAATATTCCTGATGGCGTTTTACCTCCACCAAATGCAGCATTTATTCCAATGCCAAATGGTTATGGTCAGCAAGTGCCTGTTCAACAACCTTTAACTACAAATCTTGAATCTGTAGGAGGATTTGAAATACCAGATTATAACCGTTCCCCTAAATCATATTTAGAAGACGAAAAACAATTTCGTGATGCACTTATTACCGAAATTAAAGCTTTAAAAAATAATATTAAAGCACAAAAAACTCAACTAAACAAGTTGACTAAAACCATAGAATCGCTTATATTACCACTCAACAAAGAACAACCTCAACAAGATATAGAAAATATAGATGATAATTCAGATCAATCCTAAAGAATTTGTAAACGAGTTCATTATTCCTATTAATGAACTTAACAGAGAAGGTAAAATCGCCCTTTTTTGTGATGGAATAAATCTTTACTCAATTTCCGCAACAAAGTCTAGAACCATTAATCTATACAATACTTATAGACCTCTTCATATAGAGGATTCTATTGAACGTTGCAGTTTGAATGTTCTTAAATTAATTAAAGGATTAGGGTGCGTAGCAAATGACGAAATGTTTGTATCGTTAGATATTTCAAAGGAAAATAATACTCTGACTTTCGCAACAAAAGAAATTCGTTTTAATATTAGATTATTAGATGATAATCTAATAGAAGTTCCTAAATTTAATCTTGAAGTATTCAAGAAATTTTCTGTTCACCACGAAGTGAACATAAACTCGAACAAAGTCGTAAACATTAAAAAGGCATTAGAATTTTCTGCCGAAACATCCAAGTTCTATATCGAACAAGAACAACAAGATATTTTCTTTTATTTTGGAGATAAGTCCTCAACCTCAAATCATACGGATGATATTAAAATCCATGTTGCAGAAGGTGTAACTACCAAAGTACCAAACAAAATCTACGATGTAGATATTTTGCGACTTGTTTTGAAATCAAAAAATGATTTTTCGATGAAATTAAATGATAATGGTGTCATGTATATTGAAATCGAAAACAACAACTCAAACCTAAAATATATAACAACTCCACTAATTAAATAAAATGGACTATAAAACATTCTCCGAAAAAGTTAGGAACTCTGAATGTTCCTTAACAAAACTCGACTTAATATATAATCATATTGATAGCAGATGTTGGTCTGCTATTATAAATCAAGGAAAAGACAATATTATTGTAACATACAGTATTAATCGTTCAGACCTTGGTTCTCAAGTATTTGATGTATTCTCTTCAACTAAAATCTTAACAGATATTGAAGCAGAAGATATATATGATGTCATTGAATTTATGGTAAACAATCCAATGTTCTCAAAAGAAACAACAACTCAATCTCCAACAGAAGTATAATTTATGTCAAATAAAATATCAACAAAATCATATTGCATTAAGCGTCTACGCGATATGGGTTATACCGTGGACAAAATTGATGCTGTCGAATACACACCAGAAGATGAACGTAAATGGTCTTTCATTATAGATAATGGAGGAATGTCAATTTTTATAACTTGCTATAAAAATAGCACAATTCATATTTATGATGGTGGTAGGTATACAAATACCAACATGAAACTCGATACAGATAGTATTGAAGTATTAGCAGAATACTTAAATTCGCGAGGTTTAATTCATAAACATCCAAGGTACGGTCAATATCCTTAATTTTACAGGGGAACCAAAAGTTCCCCTGTAATTTTTACAGTATAATTATAAATATGTATATGGACACACCACCTGAAAATCCTTCCGAGTCCGATTTTAAAAAAGTTGAAAAATTTTTAAAAGATATAACTGATAAAAAAGCTCCTAAAGTTAGGAAAAAACCTAAAGTTCTTTCTATAAAAGAAAAACAAAGATTAGGTTCTGCTATTGCTAGTGCTTTGTCTGAGTATGTAGATTGTTTTATTTTACTTGGATTCGATGTTAGTGGCAATTCAATGGTTCTTATAAATTCTAATAATAATCTTGAAAGCAGAGCACTATCAGATTTAATTGACGATTTTATAACAACAGGTGACAATGGTATAGATGTTGAAGACGACGAAGACGACGAGGACGACGATTAGCAGTCTGATTGAGCTAGTTTATTAAGTTCTTCTTTTAATTCAGTATATTTAGCTTCTAATTCAACTTCTAATTCTTTAACTCTTTGTTTAATATATTCATCTGTATACTTTTGTGTACGAACACCTTCTCCAATTGGTAAAGAATCATTTTTAGAAATTGTTTGATCCCAATCTGTTTGTCTGATAGATAAAGGACTACAACCATTTCCACCAAATTTTTCAACAACAGTATTCACTGTTGTTGAATTTTTTACAGGTTGCGCTAAAACAGGAGAAGACCAGTTGTTTCTTGCTCCAACAGCACGAACAGCATCATGTGGATTAGCATCTCCTGCTGCTGATTGAACTCCTGCATTTGCTTCTACTTGACTATTTTGTTCAAACAATTTCATTGGCATATTTTTAAAATAATGATAATGTTTATCAACAACTGCAAAGTTTGGGCTATATAAAGAGAAAACTGTTAAGCAGTGATCATCTCCGTGACTATCTTTACCAACTGCAATTCCTATTGGTGCTCCTGGTAATAAAGTTGCATATGTAGGACTTTTAGGCGCATCAATTGTACAGTCTAGTGGGTCCATAGCAATTTTAACTCCACTCTGACCAAAATAACATTCAGTTGACGGTAAAACGAGAGGTTCCATATTGTGATCGTAAGTGAAATCAGATTCAGTTATATGATACTCACAAGGTGCAGTAATATGATGAACTGATAATTCGCCTTCAATATGTGCGCCACCACGAATAACAGCATTTAAACCAACGTTCAAATTGCCATCAACTAAAACTTGCTGCTCAATTTCTGTTTGACCGCCAGTATCAAGAGTTCTTGACAAACGTTTTGGTCGAAGAGAAATAACTTCTCCAGTAACATCAACACGCTCGCCATCAAGTGCTAATTCACCTCTTGAACCTATAGAAACTTCTTCACCAGTTAATTTAATAGTTGAACCAAATAAATTAAGAGGACCGCATGTTTTAAATTCAATACCATGTGAACCAACTGTAGCAGTCCAACCATCACAAACATTTAATTCATAAGAACCACCAGGAAATTTATCAATATCAACACTCTCTATAAGAGATGTTTCGCGATATTGTGTGTAGATTGTAGTTCCAATAGGATCAATTTTTACACCACAAGGAACAAGTTTTCCACAAGGATCTTTTCTAAAAGATTCAAAATCATTAAACACAAGACCAATATTTTGAACAAAATGTTTTGCAATTGTTTCTATACTCGAACCACCGTTAGGGCATTTGTTTTGACCTAATTGTTTTTCATATTCATAAATTCTTTTTTGAATTTCTTCGCGTTTTTGAGATATAGTTTTCTTTTGCGTTTCAATGGCCCATACACCGTCTTGAGATGATGGTGATAGCATCTTACCCCAACACGTCAAACAAAGGTTTCCTCCGCTTCCTGAAACATCTACATAACCTTCTTTACCATCTTGAACATGCAAGACTTCACGGCTGTTCACTAATCTAGAAGTTACTATTGTTGGAGAATTATTAACTATTACTTTTGAAATATTAGAATGTGATGGACACTGTGCAGGAGTTCCTGCTTTTGATTGCTTTGGTGATTGATCTATAAAGTTTTTTTTATCAGTTCTTTTAACTTCAAATAATCTTTTAACATCATGAATTTCACGATATGCATTTTTGATATTTCGCATTGGTTCGCGCCAACGTTCCGCATCACCTACAGTTTTTAAAGTATCACCAAGAACAATTGTTTGAGAATTTTCTTCAACAATTTCTGTTTGAGAACCATTTATAGTTGTTAACGAATCACCTAAAACGTGTTCACGTTTGTCACGGGTGGTTAAATCATCTCTTCCAAATTTATCTTGTTTTATAAATGAACCGCTTTTATGAGTTATGGTTATACTCTCTTCATCTTTTGTGTTTATAAATTCTAAATTTCCTGCGGGTTGATTTAATACAACTTTATCTTTAAAAATTTCTTCTGATTGATTTTGATCGTTACTGTATTTACCGGGATAATGCATATATATATATATATTTAATTACGCTGATTCGAAAATTCCTTTATAATCTGCTTTAGATGCAAAAGAACCAAGAATAATTGGGTAATTTAAGTCACCATTTTCGAAATAAATCCAAACATGCGAACCAACACCAGGAATTGAAATCATACCTTTAAAATCATTGTTATAGTCTGGCGCACGCATAGGCCCACGATGCATTTGAGAAACACTTCCAACTACATTTGCACCTTTTGTATTATTAATATCATTACTTGGTTTACGACAACGATTTACTGTTGCACGGGATTCATTATTTGCACCTCCAACATGCATATCTTTTCTTTGAAAAGTTGGTAAAAGTTTAGATGATATATTGTTAAATATTTCACCTCCTCCACCTCCACGGGAAACCATAGGAGTGCCATTTGTAATTGGGCTACGAGGCATAACAGTTTTACCTGTGTTAACTGGAATTGGTTGATCTAAAAATCCTTTTAATGCTAACACTTTATTTAAATCAAAAGGATTTTTATTGTGACGAACATTTATAGCATTAATGTTGTTTCGGTTTGCTATTATTTTAATCGGCCCATCTTCAAAAATTACTTCTTTATTATTATAAGAAGAAACTTTAAAATTATTAGGTAAACTTTTTTTATCATTTATAACTAAACTAACTGGAATATCATTATAAGCATATAATGGAGCTTCATCCGCATCCTCGAATAAAATAGGTGGTTCAAAAGTAATCATATCTTTTGTATCAACTGATATAAAACACTCTCTGTTAAAAATAGGATTATCTTCTGATAGCGGAACATTATTTAAAAATATTGTTGGGTTTGAAACATTTATATCAATACCTACAACTGATTTATTATCAACTGGTAATACTGATTTATTATCAAGTGGTAATACTGCGTTATTATTAACTGGTAATACTGCGTTATTATTAACTGGTAATGGCGAGTCTAAATTTAATGGTTGTTCTACAAATAAAGCTGGAAGTTGATCTACAACACTATCAACAGACGGGTCTGTGGTTTCAACTGTATTCGGAACAGGTCCGTTTTTATCACATTTATTAGGAAGACAAAATTGTAAACCATTTATAGGAAATTCTAGATTTATTTTTGTTCTTGGAGGTTGACCGTAATTTGGTAATGGTGATTTACTTGGTCTGCTTGCACTTTGTTGTTTATCTTTTGCAAATGCTGCTGCTGACTTGTTGCTATCCTGTGATATATATCCAGAATCATTCCCAATATAATAAGAATCAGAAGGAGCATTATAAAAACCAGGACTACTCATGCCTATTAAAGGAAGCATAACTTCTGCCCAAAGTAGTCTTTCTTTTTGACTATCTAAAATTTGAGGATTCAAAGAAGAACCTGTGTTGGAACCCATCACTTTAAAGAATTTATCTTCTTCTTTATTTTGGTTCCAATTTTTTGTTTGATTTAAGTTAATACCAGGAACATAAACCTTTACACGCCCACTTTGTTGTGGATCATTATTTTGAATAACTATTCCTCTATATAATCCTTTATAATCCATATTAATCAAATTCATTTTTACAATCAGGTTTTGTACCTACTACCCGATCATTGGTTGGATCTGTATTTTCATTAGAAACATTATTGTCATACATTGGTCTTCCTGACATATCAACAATATATGTAACAGGTTCACCATTTGGACCTTCGTTCATGGTTATTTCAAAACCTTCTACTTCATATTTAGCAAGTTCTTGAATACAAAAAAATTTATTAATAAGACGCAACGAATCACCTGCTAGTGATAAGGTTGCTGCTATTGCGCCTTCAAGAGCATCTATGTTTCTCTTACCATTAAAAACATCCATTGTATAGTTATGACCATGTGCTATTGGGATTTCATTTGAATAAGCAGTATGCATAAATGACATATTATTTCCTTTTGGCATTGAACGTAACATTAATGTGTTTACAAAATTATTTGCAGTGTCCATTAAACCAAAAATCGAATCTGCCATTTTTAATTGTGCATTCTTATTCATTCTACTGTTTGTAGTTAAACAATTAACTCCGTTTTGATCAGGCCATTTCATAGGATCAACTGATGTTTGATTTTGTGATATGCTTGCAAAACTACCAACATCTTCACTAGTTTGTTGAAAATAAGGAAAACTGTATATATTATTTTGAATATACATGTTGATTGCAGGATGCATTTTTTGTACTTTATTAAGAAATCGTTTTAACAAAGGAGTTGACATAATCGCACATGTTTCAGGATTTGTTTTTCCTACAGAACTTGGCGGCATTTGATTAATTGTATTGTTTACACTTGCGGCACTATATAAATTTTGTTTTGTTTGATTTTTTATCTTAGGACCATTTCCTAATTTTCCGCCAACAAAAGAAGAAAACTTAGTCAATTCTACTGAACTACCTGTCCATGGACCATGATACTCAGCAATCATTTGAATTACACGGTCCAAAGGCATTTCAGATGTTTCTAAAGAATTTCTTAAATCATCAAATATTGTTCCATTTTTTCTTTTTCCTGTTGGAGAAGAGTAAAGAGATTTATGAAAATTTTCGGTTACAGCTTGCGACATATTTAGTATTTACAGTTGAAAATGATTATGTTTTTATAATTAAAACATCATCTGATTGGAATTTAGTAATTTCTTTATATGTATGTGTTTTGACTCCAATTAAATTAGTTGTATAATTTCTTGTTCTATTATTAAAATAATGAATAACGCTTGTAACAAAATACTGACCTTCTAATTTATGATCATATTCTTTATCATTTAAATTTTGTTTTGATAAACCAAAAAATCTTCCTGTTTGGCGTACTGTTAAACCTCTTGTTGAGAAACTTATAGCAAGATTCGAAAAAAGATAATATCTTAATAGTTTATTTCTTCCTTCTGATAAACGTGTAACTTCTTCTTTTGCAACAGAAACAACTGTTTTTGTATTCATGTTGTCTTTTATAAAAGGTGTAAATACAAGACGATCCTCGTTTTCTTGTGTGAGTATATTATTGCGAATAGTGTTTTTAAAAAAAGTTTTATATTGCTCTGCATTATGTTTTTTATTTTCTTCGGAGAATTGACCACACGATGAATTATAAGTTACTACTCTATAATTTGTTAAGTTTTTTGAGTAATCAGAACCATTTAAATCTACTAAACGATAATTATAAATTATGTTATATTCATCTGCTTTTACTTCTTCTATAGATTCCGCAGCACCTAACGGAGCTTTTATAAGAGGAGGGGTTTTTTCTTTATCAGAATGTTCTTTTAAGAAGAAGTGTTCAATTTGATATTCTTTTGGACTGTTTTGATCTTTACCCGCTTTTTCAAAATATTTTGAAATTGATTTTAGAGAAAACTGTTTTGGACTCATACTTTTTTCAGCACGCTCAAATTTAAAAATACACGGTTCATTATTATAAACATCTGATGCTGTTGTATAATTTAACATATATTCTAGATTGTCTATAAATTTAGCATTTACTGGCGAAGAATAATTCATGGTATTCATTTCACTTCCAGAATCCCATTCTTCTGTATCTGCTGTAAGTTTAGAATATTTTTCAAAATCTGGATCACGTTTTAACAGTTCTGCAACTGCTTCTGAACAAATTAAAGAACGTTCAGTATTATCAATTTGTGATATATTAGTTTTATTAGCGTTTTTACCAACAGTTGATGTTGAAAAATCTGAATCTTTTTCAATCATTAATTGATATGCTTTTTCCCAAAAATAAAGTTTTTTCTTTTTATCTTTTATAGTACTACTAGGTAAATCTTGAACGTCATATATAACTGTTTCAATCTCTATTAACCATTGCTTATCATTAAAGGTATATGATGGCAAACCTTTCATATTAACTGATTTTGGTTTTATAGAAATAAAAAGGGTATCTCTACCATCATTTCTAAATTTATATATTAAATTTTCTTTTTTGGCTTTTACAGATTTAGTAGTTTCTTCACTTTCTTTTTCAAGAGACTCGTATGGACTGTTTATAACTATACTACCTTTTATTTTCCAGTCGAAAATGTCTTCTTCTAGAAGTAGTGTATCCCATGCAACATTGTTTAAATAAACGTCATTAACTCCATTATAAAGTCTAATAACGCAATCATAATCTTGCCCATCAAAAGAAAAATTACTATTATCTGACATATTCATTAAGAATTATTTATCTGAGATACTATCTGTGTGACAACTGGTGTCTTTAATATTTTAACTCTTGTACCTTCTTTTAAGTCAAATGGATTTTTGATATTATTACCAATTAATATAATCCACCAAAGTCGAGGAGTTCCGTAATGTTTTTTAGAAAGTTCATAAACAGAACGAAAATCATAAGCAACGTCATATGAGTATAATGAGGGATCTATTTCACCATCAATATTTATTGCATTTAGTAAATTAAAAAATTCGTAACCTTCTTCAGTTGTGTAAACAGAAAAGATGTTTGAGTAGTCGTATGTATTTAGTTCTGTTGCCATATTAAGGATTGTTTGGAACTGTATTTTTGAATTCATTCTGTACAGCCAAAATGACATTATTTGCTGCTTCAGCAGTAGATACATCTTCTTTTGAAATCGTTTCATAAAGAGATTGAAACGGAGCTATATCACTAATAGCTTCTACTTTTCTTCCTTTTTCTAATGCACGCATAATATTACGTGTAGGCATTAAAAGTGATCTAAAAATTATTTCTATTCTATATGCTTCTGGAATTGTTCTATCAGTTCCGCCTAAAACCATTAATCTTGTATTTCCAAGATTTGTAATATTTAATGATGATACATAACATGCAGGAAATTGAACAACATCAGGAATATAAAGACTATATATTGCTGGTGGATCAACAATTGCGAAATTTCTTCTTGAAGGAGTGTTTTGATAAGAAAATAAATGACAGAAACTACGATTACGTGCTACATCGTCTTCAGAATCTGTATTAAAAAGATCAAATGTTACTTCAACTGTTTCTATTGCAGTGCCTGACCAAGATTCTGGACTTTCAAAATTTATTGCTCCTGGTAACGAAGTATTTACTACTCCTACAATCCCTCCAGCAAGTTCTGATGTTTTTCCAAGTAGTGATAAAAGACCTCTAGCTCCAAACCCTGCTGCTTGACTTGCTACTTTTAATAGACTTGAAAAAGAACCGCCGTCTTCTGAACCAAACTCATTTCCTCTTGTTATTTTTTTAGGATTAAAATATGGCAAACGATAACGAAAACCTGTAGGTTCTGCAAAATATTTATAGCGATAAACTGCTTCTGGATCATCAGTTGCAAGAAGTGCCTTTGCATCTAAGTTGTTTATAACTCTTCCATAGTAAATGAGAGATGCTATTAATTGACCTGTAGTTTGTTGATATTCGGTCAATTCTATATAAGGAACATCTTTACGAGATGATATAGGAGAAAGTGTCCATGGCATATCATTAACAACATCTATTAAACCATCGCCAGCGCCGCCCGCTGGTTCATAAAATTTACTATTTGATTCTGATTGTATGTATTTGACTGTTGATGCCATAAAAGTATTTATCCAACAGATTTATTAGCTCTTTGACGGAAATCTGCAATAGGATCATCACCTCCGATCATTACAGGAGTTTGTTTACCTCCTGTTGAAATAACTGCTTGAACCACGTTAGAACTACCTTGCATTGTTGAATTAGCAATAAGCTGTGTGCCTTGTGCAAATATAACTAACAGTTGTTCAAGTTTAGCATTCATGTCTTTAAATGCTAAATCAAAAGGTCCGCCATTTTGCGCTGCAACAACATCGTCTTTTGTAGACGGAACAATAAGTTTATTTTTAGTCATTATACCATCTCCAATTTTTTGTGGCATATAAGATCCTGACATGCGTCTCTGTTGCGCGAGAATTTCATGAGCATCTAGTTTAGGTTCTTGTTTAGACTCTTGTTTAGGTTCTTGTTTAGACTCTTGTTTAGACTCTTGTTTAGGTTCTTGTTTTTTATTACGTTCTGCTAATTTTTTAGCTAAGTCTTCTTCTTTACCAGTTGCCCAATCCCAAAGCTTTTTACCCCAATTTAAAGGATTTAACATATCTAAAACATCACCGATAAAACCGAAAATCTCTTTAAGAGTATCCCATAATTTTAAACTTATATCTGTTATAAAATCACCTACAATAGATAATTTAGAAGTTTTACCACCTTCTGACTTTTTATCTAAAACTGCGTTCAATACATCAAGACCAATAGATATTGCAGTTCCTATACCTGGGAAACACGAAGCAATACCAGAACCTATACTAATAAGTCCTCCTGTTATGTCTCCTTGTTTAAATCTATCATATGCATCTTTGAAAGATATAAGTGCTCCAATAAAAGGAATACCTCTTGCAATTTGTTTAAGCCCAGCTCCAAGAAGTTTAAAAATAGATCCTGTTCCTAATTTTGCAACAGAACCTAATACTTTACCTATTCCACCTCCTGCACCAAAACCTTTAAAAAAGTCCATTATAGTTTTTGGTATCCTTTGTATCACATTAGAAAAACCTTGAATCTTTCCAAGTATAGTCGCTCCAGAATTTTTCACAATGTTAAAACTATTTTTCAGAATAGAAAAAGGTTTTGTTAAAGTTCCAATTAATTTATCACCTATTTCAGAAAATATTTTTCCTAATGTATTTGGTATAAAATCTATTACAGGTTTAATAAATTTCAATAATTTACTAAATCCGCCAAAAGAAACTTTATTTAACACACCAACAAATGCAGCTTTAACACCATAGTATATTCCTTTTGTTAAAAGAACAGCAATTCCCTGATTCTCTTTTCCAAGAATTTCTTTTAATCCGAAAAAGTTAAATGTTTGTTTTAAAAAATATTTAGGAAGTTCAAAAAATAGAACTCTTAGTCCTTCGATGCTATAATCTATAAGCTTTCTTAAGAAAGGTGTTATCATTTCTACAAACCGATCTTTTAAATTTCCTAAAATGGCTTTTATATTTTTACCCATAGGAGTATCTAAGAAACTTGAAATAAAGCCAATTCCTGCAACAAGTGCAATTGTTCCGAGAATGCCTTTTATTATATTTCCTATAAATGAACCTTCCTTTTTATCTTTATCTTTTTTATTGTCTGTTGTAACATTTTCTTTTGAATTTTTCTTAAAAATTCTAGATAAAATTTCTTCTACATTCTTGCTTATATCAACAATTCTTACATCAACTATTTTAGGAGTTCCGACAGCAGCTTCTGGTGCTAAAGATCCTGAACCACCACTTAAAGATTTATTAAGAACTTTAAGATTATCTCTAAACTCTCTTACGTTTGTTAATGCACTTTCTATTGCAGTGCTAAAGGCAGAAAAACTAGGAATCTTTAGATTATCTCTAAACTTTCTTACGTTTTTTAATGCACTTTCTATTGCAGTGCTAAAGGCAGAAAAACTAGGAATCTTTAGATTATCTTTAAACTTTCTTACGTTTTTTAATGCACTTTCTATTGCATCTCTAAAGGCAGAAAAACCAGGAATCTTTAGATTATCTTTAAACTTTCTTACGTTTGTTAATGCACTTTCTATTGCATCTCTAAAGGCAGAAAAACCAGGAATCTTTAGATTATCTTTAAACTTTCTTACGTTTGTTAATGCACTTTCTATTGCATCTCTAAAGGCAGAAAAACCAGGAATCTTTAGATTATCTTTAAACTTTCTTACGTTTTCTACAGCACTATCCACTCCTTTAATAAAAGTATTTAAATTTGGAATTTTAAATGCTTTTATTTTTTTAGTAAAATCATCTATATTATTTTCTAAATTTTTAATTAATTTACCATCAATATTGAACGGGGAATTTTTATTATTAAATAACTCAAAAATCTTATCAGCCATGTAGTTTTTACCTGCACCGCTTTTTTTTAAGTATTCGTCAAAAACTGCTATTAAATCTGATGGATTCATCTTACTTCTATTTATAATAGAAAACTACAATAAACTATAAGTAAAAATATATGCGCAATTATAATTACATCTACGAGTCGGCACAAAACGAAAATTTTGAAAGACAAATTCTTTCTGGATATTTAACAGAAGCAAAGCTTATTGAAATGTACGAAAACAATGAACTTTCAAATCAACAAATAGCAATTGCTGAAGCATTTTTTGATAGATTAAAAGCAAGAGGATCACAAGCACTTGGAGCGATTAAAGGTGCTGGTCAACAATTAAAAGGAACTGCGCAACAAGCTGCTGGAAATTTCGCGCAAAAGGCTGGAAACTTAGCTGCTAAAGGAGTACAAGCTGTTGGCGGAAATATAGACCCAAGTCAAAATAAATTAGCACAATATGGAAATAATTTAGCTCAGCAAGGTCAACAAAATATACAGCAAGGTCAACAGTCTGGTCAAACTGCTAAATTTCAATCTTACATCAAAAATTCTGTAAACTCTATTGTTAATGATTTAGCAAGTTTAGGAATGGCTGTAAAAGATAAAAATGCTCTTATTGCAGATCTTACTAAAGCTTTAAATAAAAATCTCGTAAATATGCAGTATAATAATACATCACGTCAATATAATTATACATCTAATCCTCAATAATATAAACATATCAACATTAAAAAACCCGGTCAATTGACCGGGTTTTTTGTTATATAAAACCTATTATGTAAAAAGGTTAGAGTTTAATTCTATTTTTCCAATATATTTTTCACCATCAATTTCTTTTTCAATTTTCAGAATTTCATTTATTTGTTTACCAAAAGATTCGTCTATTTTTTCAATAATCTTAGAGATAATGTTGGTTGATAACGTTTCTACAATTGCTAATCTTTCTGATATAGGAAGACTTAAGAAATTAATTTCCTGTTCTTTAATTTTTAAAATTTTTATATATTGAGTTATCTCAGAGATAAAAAGAGGTGCTAATAAATCTTTAAGTGCATTTTTATCTTTTTCGTCAATTTTCTTAATTTTTGTTTGTTCAAAATATCGGTCTGAAATAAATTCTTGATCAATTGTGGGTAAACCAATTGTTACTGAATATGGTCCATCATCTAAAGTTTGGAAACTAAAATCTAATTTTTTCTTTTTCAATTTAGATATAATTTTATCTAAATCCTCTTCAATAACTTTGGTTGTTTCACCATTTTTAAATTCAACTGAAATTTTATTTTTAACATTCATTTTTCTTAATTGAAGTAAAATATAAATTTTATCAATTGTTGTAATGCTTGAAAGAGGAATTGAAGAATCAATAACATCTTTGATTATTGAAAATAATATTTGATTAAACATATTATTCGCAAAAACACCTTCTACAGAAGTTTTAATAATAGATTTTAGGTGTGATGCGTTCATTGGTTTAAAATGAACGTCTTTTTTGAGAGACGGTAGAAAAAGATCAGATTCAAATTCTTTATTTGATTCTTTTACTAAGTTTATAATATCGTTAATGTTTAGAGTTTCTGACATATATATAATTATCTAAGACTTGATTAAAAATCAAGACTATTTAAATTCACTTGGAGTTTGTTCCATGCCCTCTGTTTGAGAACGATACTCTTCAAATAAGTTCATTTCTCTATTATTAGAAGGTTCATCTTTTTGAGAATCTTCCATCATCTTTGCTAATATATTCAATTCTAAAGGAGAAATATTTTTATAAAAATTAAAATCGAGATGAGATGTAGATGACAAGTTTATATATTTTACTAAAATATTTATTGCCGACGAATCGCTAAACAATATTCGTATAATATCATTTATATTATTAATATCAAGATTAACAGAAAAAACACTTTTACACTTTTCATTTTTACAAACACTATCAATGAAAAGTGTGTTATATAGAGTTTCGTTTATTTTATCTATATACTCGTTTTTAATTGTGTTTATAATCTCAAAAGGAATAGCTTCGCAAATTTGATTTTTAGAAATTTCATCTAGATTTCTTAAATCTATTTTAATATCACTATTTAAAAATCTCATAGTTTTTATAAAAGAGAAAAGATATTTGTTTAATTTCTTATTATAGTCACTACGATCATACTCTGAATTATCATTACGAGAAATATATGATAAATCACACTCTATTTCAGAGTTTAAAAATGTAAATGTTTTTTGAAAAGAACAATCAACAACAGGTGCAAGTTTATTTGTTATATTGTTAAGATTAATATTAATTTTTGTTTTTTCATCACATTTATCACAAATACGAACTAAATTTAAATTTGGACCACACGAACGTATTCGTAATTGCATATAAATTATAAATTTATCAATTACTGTAAAATCTTCTATTTTATAAAAAGAACCATATATATTCTTTTCTAATATATCAGTTAAAATAAAATCTAATTCTTGTTCTTCGTCTATAACTTTTAAAATATTTCGAAATTGTTCACAGTTTAATTCATATATACGTACATATTTTTGTTTAGAAGGAATCCATACTCTATAAGAAGTCATATTCTTAATTATAATAAATTATAAAAAAATCAACATTAACTGAGTGATTAGTTTGGTTGAATTTCATATATAATAAATCATACTCTATTATTTTGTGGATCTTGAAAAGCATCTGCTGTGTTAAGACTTCTGCGAAAATTAAGCGCATCCGAAGAATTATAAATTGCATCAGTAACCGCATATCTACTATATGCAAATTTAACTTGTAATTTTGGAAAATCGGTACTACTTGAATAATCTAATGTTTCAGATGCTATATGTATAGGCGCACAATTATTAAAAATAAATGTTTTTCTTATTTCTGAACTACTATCATCTTTTCCATTTCTTCTTAAATGATGAACAATAATTGTTGCTTTTATATCTGTACCTTTAGAAGTTGCAATTAACCCTTTATGTGCTACAAGAATAGACCAAGGACGCATAAAGCTATCAACAAAAGAAGAATTTGTTTCTAAAAAACCAACTTCGAGAGGTTCAAAATCTTTACGACCATTTATAATTGGTGCATTAATAAAACCTCTTTTTGAACCTTGGGTTATACCTGCATATTCAACTCCTACATCTTCGCCAGGAAGATTTACTCCTTGAGCAAAAATACAACCGATTATGTTTTGAACAGGATCTTCTGTTGTTTTCTTTGCGCTATTAAATATGTCCCATTCTTTATTTTCATAATTAAGGTTTAAACTGCTTATTTGTTTTAAAAGATAATCTTTATTATTAGGATATATAAATAAAACCCAACTAGATTTTAAAGGAATATTATATGCAAGAGAACATATCTGTTGATGAAAATATGGTATTCCGCCAAATGTGCTAGACATTGTATTAGGAATTTCTATATGTTCTTTCAGAAATTGTTTAATTTTGTTTACTGGGTTGTACTGAGATTCACTAATACATCCAAAATTTGTACCAATAGCCATTATTATTACTTACGCTCTTTGCTAAATACGGGTTTAATATTTTTGTATTCTGTTTTTCCTGTTGATCCAACTTTCATGGTTCCATCATCTCTTATAAATTTAACTTCCATATTTCCTTGTTTGGAGTTTACTGCACTTCCTGGTTTGCGAGGGTTTACTCCTTTTCGGCGTAAACGTCCACCTAAACCTTTTGCAATTCCTGCTTCGTCATGACTTTTTTCGGATTTGTTCTTTTTACGAGGATTTAAACTACTGCCAACATATTGTTGTTTTTTATCAACCTTTGTTTTTTGAGAAGCTGAACGACTTGATGATCCACGAACTTCGCGCATACGAGAAGATGGTGGAGAGAAGAATTTATTATATCTACTCTCACGTCTTTTAGATTTAGCAGAAGTAAATTCTCCTATAATCGAATATACAAAGTTGTCAAAATTTTTTGTCATTCTGTTATATAGGTTCTTTTCTGGAAAACATTGTTGCTCTTTTTTTATTTATAAACTCTAGAGTTACTGTTTTTTCATAACCAGATAAAATATTTCGTTCAGTTTGTTCTTTTATATACTCAACAATATAGTGCATAAATTTACTTATTGAAAGACACTACATTTATGGTATAATAAGTTGTGGAATTGCCTCAACCATACGTCATAGATAAAATCTATTCATATTCGACCAATATTCGAGAATCAAACTTGCATATCAATGGTTGCTGCCCTGTTTGCCGAGAAGGCAAATCGTGGGGAAGCAAAAGAAGAATGTTTTATTTTCTGAACGACGATTACATTTATTGTCATAAATGCGGTAGAGGATGGAATACATTTTTTTGGGTAAAAGAAGTTACTGGTTTAAGTTTCAAACAAATTAAAGAAGAACTGAAAGATTATGATTATGATCCAAAGTTCCGATTAATGGTTGATTCTATTGAAGAACGTCATTTTGAAATGCCAGTTTTGCCAGGAGAATGCGTGAACTTAAAAGATAATCTTCAAACAGAATATTTCTCTTCATATTCTATAGTTAAAAAGGCTAAAGAATACTGTCAATCCAGAAGATTATTCTCTGCGATAAACACTCCAAAAACATTTTATTGCTGTGTAAACGATAAGTTTCATAACAATCGCTTAATCATTCCATTTTATAATTCATCTGGAAAAATTGAAAGTTATATTTCAAGAAAACTTTTAGATTCAGACAATAAGGCAAAATATCTTGTAAAGTTTGGTAGTAAAAAACCAATCTTCAATTTAGACAAAATTGACGAGAACTATCCTTATATTTTTATATTTGAAGGTCAAATAGACTCTATGTTTGTTAAGAACGGAATTGCTGTTTCTGGAATAATTCTTACAGATGAACAAGATGAAACTTTAACAAAACTTTTCCCATTTCATAATAAGATATGGGTGTTGGATAATTATCGCTTTGAAAAAGAAGAAGTGATAGATAGTATAAAAGAAAAACTAAAGAATAACGAAACTCTTTTCTTTTATCCAAATGAGTTTGCAGATAGTAAAGACCTTAACGAATATTGTGTAAAAAAAGGTCTGGATAGTGTTAATCCAGACCTTTTAATAAGTGGTTGTTTTTCAGGCGATAAGGGATTACTTAAGCTGGCAGATTAGGAGGCATTTCTAACTGTTCATCATTTTTGCTTGATGATTGCAATTGATCTTTAAGTTCATCCATTTTTGTTTTGAGGTCTAAAAACCTTTTCATCTCAGCCTTAGATTCGTCAATTTTCATTCCAAAATCTTCATCTGTGTTTAACACATTAGCTAAAATGTCGTCATCGTTATTTTCTTGCGCAGGTGTTTTTATACGTTCAATTTTTTCAATTCGTTTACTTAATTCTTGAAAAGCTCTTGCTTTAGATTCTATATCACCTGTTATAGAAATTGTAGAATCTAATTTAGATTCAAATTCATTGCGCACTCTTTGACGAGTTCCATTAATTTCAGAAGCAGCATCAACAGGAGTTCCAAAGCTGCTATTTACAGCGTCTAAGTCGCCAGTTTCACCTGCAACTGCTCTTTGGGCTAAACCATCAGTTTCAGAAGCGGATGGGTGAGTTGGCATTGTTGCTTCTTTTAGTAATCTCAGAAAAAATTCGTTATAGGTCATACTTAATATTTATTCCAGCTTGACATTTTTTGCAAATTTGTGTATATTTAGGTATGGCCCGAAAGTTAAAAATAATCATTCCAACAAAACAAAATAAAGATCAATATAATTCTTCAAGCACTAACGAATGTTTAACATCTGTAATTAAAGATTCTACAGTTCAAAAAGACTTAAATATAAATATAACAATTCAACCAATTTTAGAAAATAAAACTGGTCTTTCGGAATTATATCAAGACATTCTTAATAATAGTGATGATGATTATGTATTGTTTATGCATGATGATTTAGAAATTCATGATCATTTTTTAATTAAAAAGCTTCTTAAAGCACATGAGAGTTTTGATATTGTTGGCCTTGCAGGTGCAACAACTCAAGACTACTCTAAAAATGCGCCTATGGTATGGCATCTTTGCCGTGAAAAACCTGAACACTCTCGCGGAATAGTAGGACACTATATTCCACAAGGATTTAATGGCGTTTCAGAGACTCATATTAATTCTGCATACTTTGGTCCTACTCCTGGTCCTGTTGTTGTAATTGATGGTTTGTTTATGAGTTTTAAAATGAGTAGCTTAAAAGGTAAAGGTGAAATCTTTGATCGAAATTTCACATTTCATCATTATGACCTTGCGGCGGCTTGTAAAGCTTATACGAAAGGATTGAGTATGGGCGTATGGCCTATATTTGTGATTCATCACGGTCTTGGTGAATTTGCTAATGACTCTACATGGCAACGTCATGCAAACGAATTTAAACAACTATACGGACACAAGAAACTATCCCTATGAAAAACTCATCAGACTTTGCAAGAGACATCTTATCTACAAAAAATCACAAAGACCTTTCTCCTTGTGATCATTTTATACCATATCTTGTTCAGAAATATATTTCTGGTGCAAGTCCAGAACATTGTAATTTAATCAATACTATTCTTAATAATAAGCTTTCTCTTTGGAGCGATGAACAAGAGATTTACGATTTCTTAAAATGTTTTATTCCAAAAAAGAATTCTGCATATTTCACTTACTTCGGAAAAAAGAAAAAGGAGAAAGAAACTAAAGTTGAAGTTGAGAGAATATCTTCTGCTCTTGAAATTTCTCAAAAGGAACTGTATGAGTTATTAGATATTTTTCCTGAATTAGAAGAGAGTATGGTCGAAAGTAAAGAAAAACTCTTGAAATCAAGGTAAACCTTTCTTAAATAAAAATATATGGAATCTGAACCCTTGCAACCACTACAACAAAATATTATTTCCGCAGCAATTAAAAAGCTTTATAAAACTGAAAAAATTGTTAATTATGATTTAGATTTTTCTAAGTGGGAAATTAAAAAATTATATGGTAATACTCTTTGGGTTCAACTTATTGATGAACCAGATGCAGATACAATTCAAAAAGGATTAATCACTGTTCCTGTTAGCACAACAAAAGGTCTTTATCGTATTGGTAGAGTTCTAATGTCAGGTCCAGATGTTAAACAAGCACAAAAAGACGAATATATTCGGTTTCCTCAAGGAGTTGGTTCGCCATATGAAGTTAGAGTTGGCGGATATAAAACATGGTTATTAAGAGAAGATCAAGTTATGATGGTTGTAGAACCACCATTCCAAGACGAAGAAAGAATTCGTCAGCACGTTGAAGATACTATTCTTTCTCAATAATAAATATATGAATGAATAACTCTTCACTCCAAAAAATTCTTGCAAATAATGTTGTAGAACTTACATTTGTTAGAAGACATCAACAACTGCGGTGGAATGATATAAGAGGTTTGTTAGGTACTACTAATTATGAGTTACTCAATGGACCTTTTGGTTATTCGGTTTTGAATTTTCAACCTCCAAAAGGAGTTGGAATGGGATACGATTATAAGGCTAAAAATCTTTGTGTTGTTTGGGATTTTTTTCGTCAAGAATACCGAGTATTTGGTGCAGAAAATGTTCAAATAAGAACAGTATTTGATTTGACAAATGAAGAAGAAAAAGATAAATTTTATGAGTGGTTTTATGAATATATTATAAATATGACTGATCAGCGAAAAAATAAATTTATGGGATACGAAGGAGAAGCATATGCAACACTACAAAGAGCTAAAAGAGAAGCTACTAAACAAAAAGTTCAAGTGCAACAACAAGCAACTGAACAGAAACCATCAGTGCAACAACAAGCAACTGAACAGAAACCCTCTATTACACAAAGAATAGCAGGTGTTTATAGCAATATCAAAAATTATCTTTCTAGATTTTTAGGAAAAAAATAAAGTTGAAAATAAGTTTTAAGTTGTTAAATATCTTTATGAATTTAACAACTTCAGAAAAAATTGAAAAAGTTTTTGAAAAATATTTCCAAAAAAACATATCTTTAACTATAAAAGATGAACAGATTAAAAGAGGTAAATTTCTGCTAATTAAAAATTGTATTATAGGAAATAATTATTATTTCGAACTAACAATTGAACGTGTTAAAAAACTTGATCTTGTAAGAATTCCGTATCCTTTTGAAATTGAAGAATATCCAGAAGATAATTTATTATTTCTAGATTATCGTTTATCATCTCTTTTTAAGAATAATAAAAAATTACTAAACGAAATGAATCAATGGTGTAATACAGAAGCAGACCTAAAAGCATCTAACAAAATGTTTAACAATATTTTAGAAGTTAAATTTGAATAATATGAACGAACAAAATTCACTCTATTTCTCTATATTTGGAGGATATATCTATGAAGCAAACTCTGAAGAAGAAAAGGTTTTAGACGCTTTTCAAATTCCCTTAACATCAAAACCGAATACTTCTTGTAAAAAATGTTATGGAAGATTTCATATAGGTTTTAGTACAAAACAAAAACACTTTGTTATTTGTCCAAAATGTTCTAAAAAACATGTTCATGTAGAAAAAATATTAAATAAAAAAAATGGAAAAAAAGGAAATTAAAATAATTAATGGTTTTTGCTTCTTAAATAACGATAAAGTTATTTATGTTGATCTTGTTACAGAAAAAGCAGATAATTATAATATAAGTTATTTTAAGAAATTTATTGAAGAAAATAATATAGATGAAAACTGTATATTTCTATCAAATAAAGACAAAGGTTTTGTAACTCCTTTATACAAGTATAAGCTACAAACATCAAAATCAAAAATTAATATAAAAGCATCTTCACGTTCAATTGATGAACTAGTTACACTTTGCTATAAAGTGTGTATTGATATGTTTCAAAAGAAATTGTAATTTAGCGATTTAGTAAAATTAAACTCATATTTAAAACTTTACTAAATTAGATAATAATTGTTCTCCGTCGTAATAATAAGAAATTAAATTTTTAGCACTAAGGGTCGTAGTAAAAGCGGATGACACTGATCCAAATGTCCAAAGATTTCCAAAAGAAGTTATTGATCTAGCTGATGTGCCTATATCAACTATTAAATTTCCTGTTTGACCTGCTAAAAGACCAGTAGGATTATTAAGTCTTGCATTTGAAAAAAGATCTAATTTTGCATTAGTTCCAACAGTGGCAAAATTCCAATTTATTTGACCAGCAACATTAGTTAAAACTCCTTGAGTTATATAATTATTAACTGCATTTGCTGAAATATAATTTATTTGGGTTCTTAAATTACTAGATGCAGTATCTATTAATGTTGTTAAATTACCACTAACACTAATCATTGATGAACTTAAGAAATTAATTCTATTATTTAATTCACTGCTAACACTAATCATTGATGAACTTAAGAAATTAATTCTATTATTTAATACACTGCTAACACTAATCATTGTTGAACTTAAGAAATTAATTCGGCTATCTAACACACTGCTAACACTAATCATTGTTGAACTTAAAAAGTTTATAGAATTAACAGTGTATGTAGAAAGCTGAAACAATCTAGTATCTAAATTTGAAAAACTTGTATTAAATGTTGAAAGAGTATTTCCTATACATGTAGTTTTGGAAACATAATCAGGAATATAATAAGGCATAAATGTATTTATGTTAGAAAACAAAAAAGGTCTAGATTTCTCTAGACCTTTTTATTAGTTTTTGATTTTTATATTAGAAGTAATTTTTAGGCTTCTTACCGCTGCTGGTTTTGATTCCAGTTTTTGCTTTAGAGAAGTCTGCGTCACCATTAGCTTTTACATGACTAGATGGAGCTTGTTTCTTAGCTTTACCGTCATAATCGCCTTGGTCGCCAAGGTAAGAACCTTCTGAACCTTCAGTATCATCTGGATCATATCCAGTGTCTTGATCACCAAAGACTGCATCTCCATTACCTTTTATAAAAGTAGTTGGTTTTGCACGTTGAGCCTTGCCATCATAATTACGTTGACTGCCTGGGTAATTACCTTCTCCACCATTGAAACCATATGATTCGGCTGGAACACCGTCTTCCATTTCATCACCATATTCTTCACCTTCGTCTTCCATTTCATTACCATATTCTTCACCTTCGTCTTCACCACCTGCAAGAAGATTTGCAAGTTCGCCAAGACTCATGCTTCTTAGTTCAGAAAGAGTAAATGTCTCTTCTTCGCCACTATCCATTTGGTCATCTGCATTGAATACATTATCATCCGCAGATGATGCGCCAAAGTTTCCACCATTCATTTCGTCCATCTCACGAAGGATTTGGTCAAAAATGTTGCCGGAACGTTTAAATGAATCACCGTATATTGCACCGGGATTAGGTTCTTTTGATTTTTTTTTCATAGATTTTTTAGATTTTTTGATGTTTTTCATTTTACGCTTAACAGCTTCTTCTGCGGTTTCATCTTCCTCGTCTTCATCAGAATCGTGATCGCCCATAGAATTTCTAATAGCTTTATCTCTAGCTGCTTCCCAACCTTCAATTTTACCATTTTTGTTAATGTCCGCCTTTCCTGCACGGTTTTCTTCAATGATAGAGCCTTGAAGATAGTTGTTTTCGTAAATTGATACTAAATCGTTTTCCATATATGTTATTTACTTAATTTTTATATTTTTTTGTTAATTATGATAAGTTTAATATATGGCAGTTAAAAAAATAGACAAATATCTCAACAATAATGAGTCTTTACCAGTTAACATCACAATAGATTACACACCTGAACAGGCAATTGAATTTAAAAAGTGTGCAGAAGACATTATATACTTTGCAGAAAACTATTTTCATATAGTTAATCTTGATGCAGGACGACAAACCATTAAATTATTTGATGCTCAAAGAGATGCTATTTTAGATATTTTAGAAAACAAAAGAACAATTATTTGTGCAAGTCGTCAGATTGGTAAACGATTACACGTTGATACTCCTGTTCCGTCTCCGAACGGTTGGACCACAATGGGCGAATTAAAAGACGGCGATATTATTTTTGATTGGAACGGAAAACCTACTAAAATAATCAAAGCCCATGATATTCTTGATAATCGAGAATGTTTCAAAATAACATTTAGTAACGGTGAAGAAATAATCGCTGATACCGAACATGAGTGGTTTACCCAATCACGAATTGAACGTAGAAAAGGATGTGATGGTTCTGTAAAAACGACAAAACAGTTAGCAGAAACCTTGGTTTACGGTAAAAAAATAAAAGAACCAAATCATCGTATTCCGTTTAAACATAAAGTTCAATATAAAGAAAAAGAACTTTCTATAGAACCGTATCTTTTTGGTTATTGGTTAGGAGACGGAGAATCTGCTGGTTCTAGAATTATTGTTGGAAAACAGGACGTTGAAGAGGTTTATTTCGAATTGTTGTCTCATATTCGACAAAAAAGATTAATATCTTTAAAAAATTCTTCATGTTTTAATATTTCCATACTACAAGATGAAAAAGGGAGTTTTAAAAACAAAATAAAAAGTTTAAATGTTTATAAAAATAAACATATACCTGACATATATCTTCAGAGTTCTGAACAACAACGTATGTGTTTATTACAAGGACTAATGGATTCAGATGGATATATTAATTCAAAAGGAACAGCTCAATTTTATTCTATAAAGAAAAAAATGGCAGAGAATGTTATTGAATTATTAGCCTCATTAGGAATCCAATCTTCTTTAACAACAAAAATTCCAACTATACGCGGAAAAAAATGTAATAGAGTTTATATAGTAACATTCAAAACCGATCTTCCGATTTTTCGTTTAAAAAGAAAATATAAAAAGATCAACAAAACAAAAATCGCCCGAAACGATTTTATTTACATCAAAAATATAGAAAGAATAGATTCGGTTCCTACAAGATGTATTACTGTAGATAATCCCGATCAAATGTATCTTGTAGGAAAAACATTTATTCCCACACATAACACGACACTTATGACTATTGTATGTCTTTGGAATGTTATTTTCAAAAAAGATTATCAAGTAGCTATTCTTGCTAATAAAGAAGATCAAGCTAAGGAAATTCTTGAGCGTATTAAACTGGCTTATGAAGAATTACCAAATTGGCTAAAGGCTGGTGTTAGTGAATTTACCAAAGAAAATCTGCGTCTTGTAAATGGAAGCAAAATATTTGTATCAACTACATCAGAAAGCGGTATTCGTGGTAAATCTGTTAACCTTCTTTTTGTTGATGAGTTTGCCCATATCGCATCACAAATTGCAGACCCATTCTTCAAATCAGTGATGCCTACTATTTCATCATCTAAGTCTGCTAAAATTATTTTAATTTCTACTCCAAAAGGAGCAGAAGGTAAATTTTATGAGATTTTTCGAGATGCAGAGAAAAAGAAAAATGGTTGGTGTGCAGTTAAAATTCACTATTCACAAGTTCCTGGTAGAGATATAGCATGGGTTAAAGAACAACAAGCATCTATTAACTATGATATGGATACATGGAAACAAGAATTTGAAATTGAATTCTTAGAAAATGGAATAGCCGCTCTTAACCAAGCAATTATTGACCGAATGAAAAGCGAAACATGTCCTGCTGAACTTTCATTTGATGAAGGTGAATATTTTGTTTGGAAACAACCAGAACCTAATAAAATATACACTATTGGAGTTGACGTTGCAGAAGGTGTTGGACAAGACTTTACAGTGGCAACTGTTCTTGATATTACAGATTTAGATAATATTGAACAAACTGCAATATTTGCGTCTAATAAAATACAACCGTGGATTTTTGCTGAAAAATTAAATCAAATAGCACGTTCTTGGGGCAGACCGTTTCTTTGTGTTGAAAGAAACAAAGAAGGTGGTCAAGTTATTGATGCACTATTAAATGTTCATAATTATGATAATCTTGTAACTTTCTCTATGAAAAATGATAAGCGTAATGTTTATCAAAGTCCAGGTATTTTCTGTCATCAAAATTCTAAATACACAGGCATTCAAAATATGAAGTATTTTATTGAAACTAAGCAAAGTGTAAAGATTTATGATATAAAGACAGTAAGGGAATTTGAAACATTTATTCGTAAAATTAATAAAACTTGGGGTGCTAAAAAAGGGTTTAATGATGACCGTATAATGGCACTTGTTTGGGCATTAGTATTATTAGAAAAAGATATTGCAGAAAAATATCTTGATATTATAGAGTACGATGAGGCAGGTAAACCTTCAGTAATTCTTGATCCAAATCAACACTTAGCAAACTTAAATTTTCATAATTTATTAAATGATAACAAACCTATTCGTAACATTGGAGGTAATAAAGATTTTTCAATATTCTTTAATTATGAAGAAAAAACTAAAGTAGATTTACCAAAAAAATACGCTAGTATGCTTTATGAGCCTACATGGGAATTCTTGTAATAAATAGATATAATGTCTAATTCTCGTCCAGTCGTACCCAATCTAACCTGCCCCGTTCCAAAAGACGATCCCGCAGGATATTTCACTACACAACAAAGTCAGTTGAATGTAACAAGAAAAGATAAGTTTTTATTAATAATTGACATTCCTACTATCTTAAAACCACTTCTTCAAAAAGAAGATCGTTTTTGTCGTGGCGGAAACTTAGAAAGACTTCAAATGAGCATTTGGGGATTTATTGTTCCTCAAATTTCAATTAATAAATTAGACATATCTTATGGAGGTCAAACTGCAAAATTTTCTGGTCTTAGTCGTCCAGCATATGATCCAGTGGCTATTAATTTTACAGTAGATAATCGTTTTGATAATTATTACATTCTTTATAAATGGTTAGATATTCAAAATAACGATACTAAAGGTTATTTTGATGCGGACAATCTAAGACCTTGTGCAACAGGAAAAGGAAGTGATTACAAAACTACTGTTACTGTTATGGCATTAGATGAATATGAAAAACCTACTGCAAAGTGGGATTATTTTGGTGCATTTCCAACAATCTTAGGAGCTATTAATGCATCTTATAGAGATGCTGCTGAATTAGAATCTACATTCTCTTTTGAATTTTCTCAGTTAAAAATGTCATTACTTTAAAAGATTTGATTGATAAGTAAGATTTTTTTAAAATTTTATAAGTAATAACATAATGGCTACTAAACTAAATACACTCCTAGAAAGTCCCGGCATTTCCATTAACGAAAGAGATTTATCCCAAATAACAGTTAACGCTATTGGGACAAATGTTTTTGTTCCTGGTTTCATGCCACAAGGTCCATCAGACGAACCTACACCAATATCAACTATTAGTGAGTTTGAAGAAATTTTCGGTCTTCCAACAACACCAGCAGAAAGATATTCACATAATGCTATTAAGCAACTTTTAACAACAAGCAATGCAAACGTTACCTTTACTCGTATGCCTTACGGTTCTGGTGCTGGTTACGGTTATGCAGAAACTTATAATGCTCTTGTTTTTCCTGTTGTAGGTCTTTCCGCAAAAGAAATTACGCCTTGTAATTTCTTCCAAAACTTACCACTTTCAACAATCCAAAGTGATTATCCTTGGCTTATCGAACAATATATTAACCAAGATCAATGCTATGGTTCATTAAACTTTGGTTGTCCTCTTGCGTCTCAAACTGAAACGTTTAATTATGTTTATATTCATAATACTCCTGCTGAATACGATACTGTTTTAAAGAGTATTAAATTTGTTGCAAATACAAATGCAGATACAAAAGCAGTTAAGATTTTCCAATTACGTCCAACTGTATCTGGTAATGTAACAACATTTTCAGCAATTAATACATTTACATTATCTGCCGCACCTTTAAGCGGTCAGATTTCAAGAACCGCAAGAACAAACAGCGGCGAAAGCATCTTTACTGTATCTCTTACAAATTCTAGTACTCCTGGGTTTACTACTTTACCAATAACACAAGGTTTCCTTTCAGGAACTACACTTTCAGGTATTTATGTTGCACGTAATGATGTATTTGCTACATATTCTACTGCTTCAGTCTTGAAATTCTTTTATGCATCTCCTGATGTTGCAAATACATATAGCACAGGTTTATCAACTATTAGTTCAACTTATATTGCACCAAATTCTGCATTAAATAGTGCAAATCAAGATTTCCTTATTCAGTTTTGTGGAACTCCTGTAGATGCGGGTCTTACTTGCCAAGCTATTACAGCAATGGGTCTTGAAGTTCCTGAGCAATACAAGTATAAATTCTCTACTCCTTTAGGCGATGCACAACTTAACGATTGTAACTTCTATGCTATTGGTGATCCTATTTCTAAATCACTTAATGCAACAGAGTATCAACTTCTTCAAAACTCTCAGTTCAACTGGAAATGTGGTTTTGGAATCAACGGTAATCCCGCTCTTAACATTCTTGGAAATGATGTTCGTGGTGGTATTATAGTAATTAATAAAATCAAAAGCGCACAGCTTGAAGATTTCTCTGGTTATTATCTTGCTCTTAACGATAACTTAAACGTTAACCCTGCTACAAACTTTGATGATATTACTGGTGTTTCTGGTTATTATAATGAGGTTTGTCCTGGTGTTTCCGGTTCATGGGTAGATGTTCCAAATGAAAGACTTAACTTTAAAGTTTCTTCAACATTTGATGAAAATGTACAATCTATTACTGAACTTGTTCACCAAAACGTAGGTGTAGAATTTGGAAATGCCTCATATAATGATTCTTTAATTTTGAGTCTTTTCAAAGTTCGTCCTGCTCGTCTCACAGAGACAATTAATAAACTTGATCAAATTCGTCTTGAACAATTTGTTGGTTCTCTTAACTCAAGTCGTATGGTTGCAGACGACTTCGGTGGTCCAGATCGCTCATTCTTCCTTGAGAAAACTGTTAATAACGGTTCTTCTTATCTTGAAGTTTATATTAACCCGTATCTTTCACAGAATAACTGCTGGTCAAATGAACAAACAGGTCTTCCGCGTAAAACAGTTCGTATGTTCCGTGAGAAAACCGCAGAAATGTTCTCCGATTTTGATGCACAATTTGCACTCAAAAAATTTGCTGATAAACTTTATGGTACAGGTTCTTATACACCAGAATGCACTGATGCTGTATATAATCTTTGCCTTAAGAAAGATATTGGTAATCTTCCTGCAAAACTTGAAAGAACTCTTCGCCAAGTAGAAAACCCTGTAGACTTCCCAATTGATATTACAATTGATAATGGTCTTTCAACAATTTGGGCAACTAAAGCAGCAGTAGAAACTGATTCTTGCATCACTGATCCAAGCATTTGCTACAACTATGACGATACCTACTATGTAAACACTGATTCACTTAGTCCATATGACGGTACAGTTATGAATTCTAATATTCAAGATCATTGGGAAACAATTTATAATATCTTTGACTCGTTTGCAAGATATACAAGAAAATATGCAGGTGGAGTTCCGAATGTTCACATTCAAGATCCTCTTCGTCAAATCTTTGTAAATGGTAAAGATTTCAAAGTAGTAACTCGTCAAAAAGGTCTTTATATTGATCCTAAGACAAATCAACCAACTGAGCAATATGCAACATTTGGTCGTAACATCTACGCTTACCTTCGTAACCTTTATCAAGGTATTAATTCTTCATACAGCATCTCTTATGCAAACTGGATTAAGTCTTTTGATTCTACATCAGACTCTTTCACATGGTTCGGTCCTTCCGCATATGAAGCTGCTCTTTATGCAAGAAATACAGCTACTCAATATCCATGGACAAGTCCTCTTGGAGTTTCTAACGGATTGCTTGCAAACATAAACGACTTAGGTATTAATCCTAATCAACGTGAACGTGATCTTTTATCTCGTATCGGATTAAACCCAATCGTAAGATTCCCAGAAGGAAATCTTAACTGGAACTCTACAACTCTTCTTAAAGAAAGTTCCGCATTGAAAGAAATTTCAGTTCGTCGTGGAGCACTCTGGCTTGCTAAGAGCATTCAGGCAAACCTCTTACAGTTTATTGGTCAACCGAATACTGTTGCAACAAGAGGAAGAGTCAGCAGTGTTCTTCGTCCAATTCTTGAGTTTATGAAAGATAACAGCGGTGTCTATGATTACTTGATTGTTTGTGATGATAGAAATAATACTCCAACATCTATTGATCAAGGAGTGCTTAATGTTGCAGTTTATATTAAACCTACTAGACCGGTTAAATTTATTCTTGTGGATCTTGTAATTACAGGAACAGGAGTTGACTTTAACGAATTGATATAATATAAATAATCTAATAAAAAGGAAAAGCTTGACTTTTCCTTTTTATTGAGTATGATTATAATTAACTAATATGTTAAACAAACAAGAAATCATAGATTATATAAAAAATAATTTATTGATAAATGATACTTTAAATTCTGCTAAAGTGCGATGGTTAGATGAAAAATCTATAGAATATATATCTATAATGAATCGAACATGTTATTTAGATATTAGCTGTAAATTTACAGAAAGATTATTTCATATATTACATAATATAGAAGATATTCCTAAATGTAAGTGCGGAAAACTTCTTAAATTTAAATCAATAAATGTAGGATATATAAAAACCTGCTCGTCTCATACATGCATGAGAGATGGTAAAGAGTGGAATAGTTGCTCAGAAACAAAAAAGATAGAAAATCTTAAACAATTAGAAACGTTTAAAGAATATGTTAGACAAAAAATAAACTATAATGACGAATTAGATATTATAGTTTATATCAAGAAAGTTTTAAAAACTACTGAAAACGGTAAAAAATCTAAATTATTATCTAATATAGATTATCGAATAAATAAAAGAGAATTATCTTTAATTCTCTTTTTAACAAAAGATTTAATACCTTACACTTTAGATGATATTGTAAAGTTTTCAGATTTTAATTTTTCCGAAAGATTTTATATATTATATAACAGAATAAAAGAAATACCTAAATGTTCATGTTATAAAAATAAGAAATATATATCTTTTATTAATGGATATGCAAATGCGTGCTCTAATAAATGTCGTATAATAGATAACACTAATTTTATTTTTGAATCTATAAAAGAACAAGGATTTAAAATATTAAACACTGAAGAAATATATAATATTAAAGATAAAGAAATAACTGTACAGTGTTTAAAATGTGGGAAAATCTCTGAAAGAGAAATGTTTAATGCTCGTTGGAAACATGTATACTGTTCTGGCTGTTATGGTGATATAGGAATTTCTAGAGAAGAAACAGAAGTATACGAGTATATCCAAACATTATCTAATAATATTCAGCAATCATATTATATAAATAGTAGTAAAAAAGAAATAGATATTTTTGATAGTTCTATTAATTTAGGAATTGAATATAACGGAGTTTATTGGCATTCAACAAATGATTTATCAGATCTCAAGGAATTTAAAATTAAACATCTACAAAAAACAGAAGAATGTATTCAAAATAATATAAAACTTTTTCATATTTTTTCAAATGAATGGTGTAATAAAATAACACAAGATATATGGAAATCTATGCTGAATAATGCTTATAAATTAAATAAAACAATATTTGCTAGAAAATGTTTTTTGAAACCTATTACAAAAAAGGAATGCGATTTATTTTTAAATGAAAATCATTTACAAGGAGAGGATAAATCGTCTATTCGTTATGGGTTATTGTATGAAAATAATATAGTTGCCGTTATGACATTTTGTAAATCTCGATTTGATAAAAATTACGATTATGAATTAAGTCGCTATTGTAATAAAAAATATGTAAATGTAGTGGGTGGTGCAGGTAAATTATTAAAACATTTTATACAAAAAGATAAACCTAAAAATATAGTAACATATGCTAATCGAAGATATTCAGAAGGAAAATTATACGAAACTCTTAATTTTAAGAAAATAGGAAATACTTCGCCTAATTATTTTTACTTTAAAAGTGGGAATATTCTATATTCACGCAATTCATTTCAAAAGCATTTATTAAAAAATAAATTAGATTTATATGATGAAAATAAAACAGAATTCGAAAATATGTTTATAAATGGTTATAAAGTTATTTTTGATTGCGGTAATATTAAATATGATTTGAAACTAACTTGAAAACCTACACTCTTTTATCGGATGTTTTTTTCCTCTTTCCATTTTTCAAATCTTTTATAATAATCAGTTAATAACACTGCATTATTAACAAGTTCTTTTGTTACTAAATAATCAGAACCCACTTTTTTAAGAATTGGATCTTTATCATATTGAACTAGTTTTGGTGTTACAGGTATTTCTAATAAAATGTCATTAATATGAGGTTTTTTACAAACACAACTAGATAATAACAAACAACAAATAGTGATAATTTTTCGCATGTTCATAATCTTATTTATAAATATGTTCATGAATAACGATAATAATGATGAATATGATGATGTTTTAAATGCATTAGCAGTTAGTAATATTCTTTCACAAATCCAACCAGAAAAAGAAATTATTAAGAAAGAATATGATGAAATGGATGAGCTTACTAAAACATTAAAAGATTTAGATGATCTTATTAAAACAAATTCTGCTGTATTAGAAGAAGCTAAACGTCTTGTGGAAACTACAGGAGATGCTGAATATCTTGAAGCATACGCTAATATTGGCAAAGCTCAAAGTGAAGCACTTAAAAATAAAGTTAAAATATTAACTGAGAAAGAAAAGAATAAAATTACAGAAAAAACAAAAACCAGAGAAATTGATATTAAAGAAAAACTTGCAGATTTTACTATTAATAAAAATAACCCTGAAACTCTTCCAGCAGGAACAACATTAAATCAAACAAACGTTATTATGAGCGGTAGCCGTGAAGAAATGTTTGATATGATTATGAAGATGAAAGAAAAGGAACTGAATATTATAGAAGCAAATAAAGTTTAAATTTTCCATATATAAGCTTTTGTTCCACAATCCCAGATTCTTCCATATTCTAACTCAGTCATAATTTCTTTTTCAGTTTTAGAAAGGTCTACGTTTGGATATTTTCTCTTTATTTTTTCTTTGGTGAAATTAGAACGATGTTTACGATCTAATGGATTTTTCTTTGGAAAATAGTAGTAACGTGGTTCAGAATCATGTGAATAGTTAAATCCTAACATTTCATATAAATTTCCTACACTAATTCTTTTATCAGCATATGATATAATACTTTTTGGATAGTATGTTTTTATGAAATAATTTAATAACTTACTAGCTCCTCCAACTATATTATAATTCTGTTTACTGCAAAAACGTATAAGTTCCCACTCTACAGATTTGTTATATCTAGGAACACCAAATGTCATAAGACTTACTAATTCGTTGTTATAAAACAAACCTAATTTTATTTTCGATTGATCTTCTCCTTGAATGTGATTATCATTTAAAAATTTATTTTTATCATCAACTTTTACTTCTTTTATATCACATTTACGTGCATATATTTTGTTATTTGAAATTTTTAATTTTTGAGAGATGATAGATTGTACGATATCCATTTTATATATCAATTCATCCTCAAAAAAATGTAATAACTGAATATTTTGAACTTTACAAGATTCTGTCTTTTTTAAATGATAGTCATATTCTTTTAACATCTCTTCAGAATGCCAATAATTCCCGTTACATTCTATGCCTATTTTTTTATCTGGTATTAATATATCTATTTCTTTTCCATTTAAAATTTTTCGGTCATTTCTAATATAAGATATTTTATGTTCTTCTAAAAACTTTTCTAGGATTTTATGAGTTTTTGATGCAGAACATTTAGGACATGAATGCCCTATATTACAATGAGAATATGCAATTCGTTCAAAAGAACAATTACATTCTTTACATTTTATTTTTATATAATCGTGACTATGAAAACTATCAGGTATTTCACTGTAATCGAAAACGTCGCCGTGTTTTTTTATAGATAATGTTACAAACTCACTCTTAGAGTTTGTAACAAGTTCTTTATGTAAAGACCTCGCACAAAAAGGGCATCCTCTTTTACTCTTTTTTACATTTGATGGTGTTATGTAAAAATATTCGTCGTGTATTTTACATTTTACCTTTCCTTTAATTTTATCACTTACATATTGGAATTCATAAAAATCTAAATTATTCTTTTGCCAATCATTTATACTCTCTAGAAATTGATCTTTTGTATGAATAAATCTTTTTTTAGTAGCTATGTTTTTACAATTTTTACACCCCTGACCGCTTAAATGAGCACTTGCTCTTTGTTCAAATATTCCGTGAAGCGGACATATTACAGTAATGATTTCTCTTGTTGATTTAAAAAATGTTTCTGAATAATTATACTTATTATTATGTATTTGTTCACATTTTTCTAAAAACTGATTTTGTGATAAAGATTTTCCTGCCATTACAATACTTACACCAAAAAGATGATCAATACAAGTAAAAAAATCCCGCTAGTTTCCTAGCGGGATTTGATTTTTATCAGCCTTAGAGATTAGCTAAGGTAATTGTAGTTGATTGGAGTTGGGGAAACTACACTTACAGGAGTACCGCAAGTGGTTAAGTGACCAGTGTTAAGATCGCGTGCGATAATTAAGTGGTAGAAGTTACCAGAACCGAAAAGGTTATCAATAACACCGTAACGAGTCATCATACCAACATTAGGAGTGAAGGTGTGAGGAGAAATGGTGCGCTGCACTAATACGGGAATATAAGGGCAATATACGATGCCAGTGTCCCAGAATTCAGAACCTTTATAACCAAGAAGAGCATACTCAACTGGCTCAGAACGAACACCTGCGAGATATTGTGCCTCTGTGCGAGTATCACGATAGATGTTGAACTGACCTGCAAGAGTACCTACGCGAGCAACACCATTTGGATGAGCTTGAATTGCGGATGCAATTTCAAATACGCGGAACTCAGGAAGGAGTTGAAGAATTGTGCAAACTTTTGGAGTTGCGATAATGAAGTTAGCAGGACCACGACGGTTACGAATTGCGATACGGTTAGCTTCTACAACGATTTTTGCATAGAAGTCAACACCACGCTCTGCGAACCAGCGACCATCTGCGAGTTGTGGTTTCCATACTGAATAACCAGCGTTAAAACCTGCATTAAGAGCAACCTGAATCATACGGATTACCATTTCACGGTCGATTTCTGCTTGAATTTCATAGGACATTGCATTGGTCATTTCTGAGTCAATATCAATACCATTCATGTTCATAAGATCTTGTTCAAGTTCCATGCTCCATGATGTTCCAAGACGACGAGTACCAGCTTCAACAGCTTGTTTCTCAATCTTAAGAGACATTGTAGGAATGTTGCTTGATGCTTCGAAGTGAGCAAGAAGTTGAGCAACGCCCATATCTTGAGGAGTGAAGTCGAAGCAAGTACCAGAACCAGTGGTTGAGGTTGTTAAACCAAGACCAGAAAGACCAGCAGCAGTGATACCAGTGTGTGCAGTGTAAAGCTTTTGATAACCAGCTTCATCTGTATTAGCACCAGTCCATACACCCGGACCTTGTGGGAAAGTTTTGCTACCAACAGGACAGCTTTTGTCATTGTATGGTGTACATGCAAGAGCGTCTTGGTCATAGAAATAACGAAGAGCAAAAGCAAGACCAACAGGACCGCTCATTGGTTGAACACCAACGATTTCATGAGTGATAAGCTCAGGGAAAGTACGACGAATCATAGGAATGAGAGTCTTTGGAAGACGCGCATCGCCAGGAGCATACCAATCAGTGTTACCACCAGTACCAGGACCAGTGTTACCATATTGACCATAAGCTGTAGGAGCAGTACCTTGATCAGTACCACCACCGTATACGGACGAACCTGCAACTCCGCCTGCGCCGAATGAACCACCTGCGATCATTCCTGTTTCTTGAATAAGAGAACGAGGCATATGACCGTTTTGACGAAGCCAAGTTTCTTGGTTTTCGCACATAAGCGCGGTTGCCATTCTTTTTTGGTATCCTTCGATTGGTCTGGTTTGATTATCAGTAAAATCTAAAATTTTACTCCATTTTGAGATTAATGCTCTTCCTCTTTCTTTTGAAATAAGAGAGGGAGCCGAGTCAACGTAGTTTGAAGCTAGTGATTGCATATATTTTTATTTATTTGTTTTTGATTATTTTCTGAAATTTAAGCCACTTAAATACAAATCTTCCATTGGGTTCTGCGGATTAGACTGATTTATTGTCTTATATTCTGATTCTTTGATGATTTCATCGGCTACCCTGTTCCGATCAACGATAAATGTTTTCTTTTCATTAATAAGTGCGGCCTTTCTAGCTTTATGCTCTTGACGACCATACATATCAATAACGTAGTCAAAATTCTCTTTAATAAAATCTGCTGTTTTACCTTCTAGGCGAGAGCGAACAAAACGTGCTGCTCCAATAGGAAGATTTGATGTTTTTTCAGCAAGAACCTTTTTACTTTCAGCAACTATTTTTGCTTTCTTAAGTTCAACGTTCTCCTTGAGAAGAGTGTCCATTTGACGCTTACCATCTACAAGAGCTTCTTTTATATTACCTTTAATATATTTCTCATCAATACCAAGAATCTTGCGAGCTTCTCCAATTGCTTTAAGAGCATATTGATTTCTTGCAGCTTCTTCAATTTCTTGTTTAGGAAGATTTTTATCAATATATAAATCAAGGAATTCGTCAACGCTTTCTACAAGACTATCGCGATGACCAATTGCTGTTTCTGCAATAATTTTCTTGTAACCTTCATGTACTGTAATAAGTTTACTGTCATAATCTTCCATGATTGCATTTACAACCATTTTGATTTTATTTGTATGATCAGCATCAATTGATGCAATTGCTTTTTCAGAAACAACTTTGAATTTTTGGTATTGTGTCTTAACGGCACTTTCTACTTCTAATTCAACTCGCTCCTGAACCTTTGCATTTACTTTTTCTTCGATTAAAGAAGAAATTGCTTTCAAAGTGTCCTCGGAAAGAATTTCCTTGTCCACGGATTCGAAAATAGATTTAAGTTCTGTTAGCATATAATAATTACTTATAATAATATATTTTTTTTCTGCATTTTACACTGTTTATTTTGAAAAAGAGGCTTTAACTTTTTGAAATTCTTTAGATAATGAATTATTAACTTTCATTTTTATAATGTCTCTTAACTCATTATCAGCCTTGGCACGATTTTCAGTTCCTAAATGATATAGCATTTTTGCTATTTTTGATTGTACTTCACGTTTCATATGTAAACATATTTACATTTTTATTTAAAAATTTGATTTTCTCTCTTTTTTGCAGTAAGATATATTCTATGGCAAACTTAAAACTAACTAAATTTGGGCATGAATATTGCAACCCTTGTAAAGTGATGAAACCTATTCTCACTGAAATTGTAAATCAGTTTGGTGACAAACTTCAATTTGAAGATGTTGATACATATAACTCTGATCCAAAAGTTCTAATAGATGCGGGAATTCGCGCAGTTCCAACTCTTATTCTCTCAAAAGACGGAAATGAAATTTGGCGACATATTGGACTAACTAACAAAGCAGTTATAGAAACTAAGATTAACGAAAATCTATAAAAAAAGAGGCAGATTATTTCTGCCTCTTTTTTTTCTTTAATTTTTTCTCCATTTTTTGCAGTTCATTATAATAATCTGGAAATTCTTTTAAATGGTCTTTTACTATTTGTAAAGTTTCTTCTGGTGATTTATGATGTTCTTTTTCAGTTTTATATCCTTCTTTTGTGGATTTTTTACCAAATTTATTTACTAAGATTTTATATAATTTATCGAATTTATTAGTCATACATCATAACCATGGTCTTCTATAATTTCATTGGATAAAACACGAATTTTATCTGCGCATCTTTCTATTTTCTTTCTAAAACTTTTATACATTGATTCTTTTGCAAGATCATCTAAATCAGATACTACCGAAAGAATTTCTCTAGCAGTTTCTACATGTTTTTCAGCTATGTCATTATCGTCTTCGTACTCTTCCTCATCTTCTTCCTCATCTTCTTCCTCATCTTCTTCTTCTTCTTCGCGTGTACCTACAAACGCATTAACGGGTGAAAGAGGTAGTGCTTGTCTGATTACTCCTAAAATAGATGGAGTTAACATATTTTCATAAATTGTTTCTAAGTCTTGTTTCATTATAGTGCATGTAGGAATTTTTCAAGAGATTCACGAATATAATCGTTAATCGCATTTCTATGTTTTGATGGATATTTAGCTAATTTCTTTTCTAATGTGCTATATACTTCTGCAATACGACCATCATCAGAAATAATATATTCTTTATTTTCAAGAATACCGTTTACAAATGCAGTTGCAACAGAAGGATCAAAAACGTTGTCAACAAGAAGAACGATTGGACTCTTAACAATATTAAAGCCGTCTGTGCTTTCAGAAATTTGACCAAGGCATTTTGTTGATTTTCCAAATTTAACACCGTCATGAACAAGTGATTCAAGAATTTTACCAGATGGAGTGCTAAGAATTAAAGATTTACCCATATAAAAATCAGGATCACTCTTATCTCTTTCAAGACTAACAATCTTATCTGCAAGTTTACCAAGGTCAACATCAGGGTTAGATGAGTGGTTTAATTCTCCACCACCACGGTTTTGCTGTACATATTCTTTAATGTATGTATCAACAGCAGGAACCATTTCTTCTTCCATATATTTACGACGATTCTTGTTTCCGCGATTCATCATAACGTACTGACCGCGTATATAAATTCTTTTTTCGTTGTCTCTATTAGTTTGTTCTGATAGAAATTCCAAATCGTAATTTGGGTTCTCAACAATCAGTTTTCTGGATATAATCATACACCTATTTATAAGATTTAATAAAATTTGCCATAAATTGAATCGTTTGGAGTATCAAAATCTTCTTTTGCTTCCTCGTCAGCAGTTGTAGGTGATTGATCCTCTACAATAATAGGATTATCAATAGAACTTTCAATTTTTCCATAGTCTCCAGAATCCACAGGACCACCAAGGAATTTCTCCTGCGGTGCTCCAGGTTCGTAAGAATAATCCATTCTCTTAGCAGTTATCTTCCAAACAAAGTGACCACCCATAAAATCAGCAGGATTAATTGCATCGTGTTTTTCTGTAATTTCAAAAACTATTGGAGATTGTTCAAGTGGACGATCACAAGCAGAATCATCAATAAGAAATAAATCTCCTGCAAGAGGAATAACTTCTCCCCAAACTTCACGAAAATTTTGAATTGGAATATAAATGACAATATCAAGATCGCTCATAACACCAAATTTTGTTAAAAATGTAGAATAACTTTGAAAATCAATAACCGCTTTTAATTTTCTTGGACCACGATAGCGAGCAGTTGGATTTTCGCCATATATTTCGTTCTGATCATTTAAATTATATCCTGTGCTCCAATAAGAAATAGGCATTCCGTAGTTAGATGCATAGTTTGCAACCATTCCACGATAATTACTTTTTACATTAGATATTGTGTTATCACATTTTGACACATACGGATTCTCATTTGTAGGAATTCCTGTATTACCTAAATCAGTTATTCTGCTTTGGGTTGAATTAAAAGTTGTAGTTTTCTTTAGTGGATTAAAAACGAATGGAACATTATACGCCATGTTATTATTTACATAAATAGAATGAATGGAAGATTATAATTACAATTTTGAGAAAAGAAACTTACTTTTACATTTCATTTCCGCATTTGACGGAGTAAAAATTAAAAGATTTGATGGTTCTAAATTCGCAAAAGAAGTTATAAAGGTTCCTTTTGTTTTTGCACCAAAGAGTCATATATTGTATGATGTTATTGGTGTTACAGATTCTATTCGTCTTCCAATTATGGCAGCAGAAATAAAATCAGAAAATCGTGATAACGAACGAGTTAAAAATAAAATTGATAAAATAGTTTATAAAAACAACAATGGTTTATTTGTCTCTCTTCAAGTAATACCTTGGAATATAGAAATTGAAATGAATATTCTTACAAAATTCCAAGAAGATATGGATCAAATAGTTCAAAATTTTTCAGTAAACACTAATCCGTATGCTATTATTTCTTGGCAGGAACCTAAGTCAGGAAGAGAATTGAGAACAGAAATACTTTGGAATGGCGATATTTCTTTTCAATATCCTGCAACTGCGAATTATTCTCCAAAAGAACCTCCGTTTCGAGTTACCGCTACAACATCATTTACTATAAAAGGTTATTTATTTAAAACTTATATAGAAAATCCAAAACCTATTTGTTTAATAAACACTAATATTTCTTTTACAGATACATTTTTTTGTAATTATGCAACACTAACTGCTTATATTAGTGATTCTTCAACAGACTCATACTCTATAACTGGAAGACCTGTTATGAGATTTGTTGCACCTTATTATGTAAAAGAAGGAACATCCCCGATTATAACTGTTACAGGCTACAGCTTTCATGACACAATTAGTGTATTTGTAAGTGGATCAAATAGTGAAATGTACTCAGTTTCTACATTCAAACCTTTTTCTGGTTTAGACTCGTTTAATGCGTTTCCTGTAGAACAATTTGAAAAATCATTTAATAAATTATCTTTTTCACTTCCATCTCCAAACTCAAGTGGTTTTATTGATGTTATTGCTGTGAATTCATGTGGATATGGTTTATTAACAGAAGATTCTGCAACATACGCACCATACACTAGTGGATTAATATCTCTAGTTAGTTATCCTCTCACATGTGCGTCTGCTGTTTCTTGTATTTAACTTATAAATATTAATAATGGACGATTACAATTATAATTTCGAAATTCGCACCCTTTTAACACATTTCGCTGCTGCATTTGATGGTGTAAAAATTAAAAGATTTGATGGTAAAAAGTATGCAAAAGAAGTGGTAGAGGTTCCATTTACATATGCTCCAAAAAGTCACATTGTATCAGATTTATTAGGACCAACAGATACAGTTCGTCTTCCAATCATGGCAGTTGAAATTACTAGTCAAGGAAGAGATAATGAACGTGTTAAAAATAAAATTGAGGACTTAAAATATAGAAATGAAGATGGAACTTATGTAAATTTAAAGGTTGTTCCTTGGAATATAAAGGTTCAACTAACAGTTCTAGCAAAATTTCAAGAAGATATGGATCAAATAGTTCAGAATTTTGCCATTAATACAAATCCATATATTATTGTATCTTGGCAAGAACCAAAGTCCGGTAGAGAATTGAGAACAGAAATTCTTTGGGATGGAACTGTTTCTTATGAATATCCTGGTAAAAATCAAGGACCAAAAGACCCACCATTCCGAGTTACTGCAACCACGTCTTTTACAATCAAAGGATATGTTTTCAAAGCAAATATTGAAAACTCTGTACCTATTTGTTTTATAAAAACTGATTACATTTTCACAGATAAATTTTATTGTAATTATGATACTTTGGTTGCTTATACAAGCACAGCAACAACAGAAAGTTATTCAATTACAGGACGACCTGTTCTTCGTTATGTATCACCTTATTATATTGTAGAAGGTCAGAGTCCAACAATAAAATTACAAGGTTATAGCTTTGGAGATGTGAATGGGTTATTTGTAAGTGGTTCAAATCCAACAATGTATCCAATGTCAACCTTTCAACCATTTACTGCATTAGATGTTTTTAGTGCTTATCCTGTAGATCAATTCACAAAAGACAACACAACTATAACTTTTACACTTCCTGCCCCAAGTGCAAGCGGTTTAATAGATATTATTGCTGTAAATACTTGTGGTTATGGTTTATTAACTGAAGATGCAAACCGATGCAATCGTGTGGAAAATCCATATCCTGTTGATGATCCAAATCACTATACATGGACTGTTTTACAATTTCCTTATTTAAATGGTTTAATTGTTGCAGACTTTTTCGATCCTTTATGTATAGATCGTCATGATCGTCAAACAATTTATACAGAAGGTGAATGTGATAAAGATGCTGCTATTCAATCAATTTTACAAATAATGTCTGGATGTAATATTTCACTTGCAGAACTGTCAGCAATGATGTAGAGAACCATTCTTTTAAACTTAAAAAAAATCTTAAGATATATTCTATAAAAAGTAAAACTTTTATGCTTTCGGAATATGAATAGAAATTAAAAACGAAGTTTTTTATTAAGGTCGTCAATGTCGTTTTGTGTGCCATTTTCGACCTTTTTTTCTATTTCTTTTTCTAATTCTCTCACTTCTTTAATTTCTTTTACTCTTTTTTCATTTTTTAAATATATAGATACAAATTCAAAAAATTGTTTAAATGTAGAAAGAATCGACCATATTATTTTTAAATAATCCATATATTTATTTAGTCTAAAATAGTATAAATAACACTGTGTCCTCACAGTGTCAAAAAATTGAAATTAAAAAATTACCGTTCTATGCATCGGATATAACAAACTTTACATCTGCTGTTTGCGCAGTTGTAACTCAAATGTCTAGTGTTAATAGTGGCAGCGAACCTCTTTTTACAAGTTGGGCAGCTACATATTCAGGTGATTTATATAATACTTTTACAACCGTTAATACATATTCTGCAACTTGGGGCGGTGGAGGTGGAAATTCTAATGTAAACACTTTTGTTTATAGTAATTCTGCAAATATATTACAATCAAATAGTGTTGTTAATACTACATCAGGAAATTGGAATAGTGTTTATACTTCTTATAACTCATCAAGTGCTAGTTTTTTAACAAATAGTTCTGGAAATAGTAGATATGTAAAACTTTCTGGTGATGTTATGACTGGCGGACTTAGTGCCCCAAGTTTATCAACAAACAACCTTTATGTTGCTGGCAGCACAATTAATTTCTTTGACGGAAATGGAAATGTTATACAAACTTTAAAAAGTAGTGATGTAGGAAACTTTAAAAGTAATTATACATTAACAAATTCTCGTTCTGCTAATTGGGAAAATACATATGTAAGTTTCTCTTCTCAAAGTGCTAATAATCTTTCTGTTTATAATACTGTTAATACTAATTCTGGAAGTAATTGGAATTACCAAGGTAGTGATCTTAAAGCTCTTACAGGAAATTGGCAAAATACATATACCGGTTTTTCTTCTCAAAGTGCGAATAATCTTTCTGTTTATAATACTGTAAATTCGAAGAGTGCAAATTGGGATTCAACTTATTCTACTGTTAATACTAATTCTGCTACAAATTGGAATTACCAAGGAACAGATATTAAATCTCTTTCAAGTAATTGGCAAAATACATACATAGGTTTCTCTTCTCAAAGTGCTAATAATCTTTCTGTTTATAATTCATTTAATTCAAATTCAAGTAATTATAATTCTGTTTATAGTACAGTTAATACTAATTCTGGAAGTAATTGGAATTATCAAGGAACAGACATAAAGAGCTTAACAAGTAATTGGCAGAATACATATACTAATTTTTCTACTCAGTCATCGAATAATCTAAATGTTTATTCTATAGTAAGTTCCAATTCTGCAACAAATTGGAATTATCAAGGAAATGATATTAAAGCTTTAACAGGAAATTGGGATAGGACTTATACTAATTTTTCTACTCAGAGTGCTAATAATTTGAGTTTATATACTACAGTTAATACTAATAGTGCTACAAATTGGAATTACCAAGGAAATGATATTAAAGCTTTAACAGGAAATTGGCAGAATACATATTCTACCGTTAGTTCTTATTCTGCTGCATGGGGTACAGGTGGTAGTCCACAGACATTATCATTTAATGCAAGTAATGCACAACTTACTATTAGTGATGGTAATACAGTATCATTATCAGCACTAAGCGGTTCATCATCAGGTGGGTCAGGTATTGATACGGCTGTTCGTGAATTAACTAGTAATTGGCAAAATACATATGTAAGTTTCTCTTCTCAGAGTGCGAATAATCTTTCTGTTTATAATACGGTTAATATTAATTCTGGAAGTAATTGGAATTATCAGGGAAATGATATTAAGAGTCTGACAGCAAATTGGCAGAATACATATTCTACCGTTAGTAGCAATAGTGCTACTAATTGGAATTATCAGGGAAATGATATTAAAGCTTTAACTGCCAACTGGCAAGCCTCCTATACCGCTTTAACAAGTTCAAGTGCAAATTGGAACGATACTAGAAATACTGTTCAAACTAATAGTGCAACAAATTGGAATTACCAAGGAAATGATATTAAAGTTTTAACTGGTAATTGGGATCAGACTTATATAAATTTTAGTAGCCAATCTGCTAATAATTTAAGTGTATATACTACTGTTCAAACTAATAGTGCTACAAATTGGAATTATCAAGGAAATGATATTAAAGCTTTAACAGGCAATTGGCAGAATACATATTCTACTGTTAGTAGTAATAGTGCTACAAATTGGAATTATCAAGGAAATGATATTAAAGCTTTAACAGGCAATTGGCAGAATACGTATACTAATTTTTCCGCACAATCTGCTAATAATCTTTCTGTTTATACTACTGTTCAAACTAATAGTGCTACAAA
>Ga0209299_1000061_pt1 | contig 54493 bp, 50 predicted proteins | sample S_140806_MF_Meta_FD_187326 | JGI IMG/M metagenome (GOLD analysis project Ga0209299, IMG submission 187326) | Freshwater microbial communities from Lake Simoncouche, Canada to study carbon cycling - S_140806_MF_MetaG (SPAdes) (version 2) | ecosystem: Environmental > Aquatic > Freshwater > Lake ...
ATCAGAGTAAGGAATCGCCTTCGTGGAGCTCGAAGAGGTCCCGCAGCACCTTCATGGCCAAATGGCGCTGCTGGCGCGGCTGGGGGGCACGCAGATGGGTTACAGGTGTATGGAGGATCTTGTTGATGATCCCTTTGCTGAGGGCCTCCACCACCTTGCGCTCCCTGGCCGAGAGGTCGGGTCCCATGCGGCTCAGGGCCTTCTGGAGCTCCTGCTCGCGGATCTCCTCAAGCTGAAGCCTGAGTTTGTTGACCAAGGGAACGGCTTCAAGACCATCCCACCATTCGAGAAACAGGCGGGATTCCTCCCGCAGCAGCCCCTCGGCCTCGGCGGCCATCTCGCGACGAGCCTCCTGATTGCGGGCCACCACCTCCTGCAGGTCATCGACATCGAAGGATTCGACACCGGCCAGATGGATCACATCGGAGCTGATGTTCCGGGGCACGCCGATATCGATCAGCATCAGGCTGGAGCGACGGTTGAGGTGCTCAAGCCGGGAGGCGGTGATCACCGGCTCTTCGGCGGCGGTGCTGGTGAACACCAGGGAGCAGGTGCTGAGGCAGTGGTCGAGATCCGTGAGGGGCCGGCACTGCACTGGAAGCTGGGGGAAATCGGCGGCTAGGGCTTCGGCCCGGGCTACTGTGCGGTTGAGAAGCACCACACCACGGCAGCCCTTCGACTGCAGATGCTGCAGCAGCAGGCGGGCCATGCGACCGGCTCCCACCACCGCCACCTGCTGCTGTTCGAGGCTCACCAGCTCATCGAGGCCGCGGGACTGGCCCACCTTGAGCTGGGCAAGCTCCACGGCAGCCGAGGAGATCGACACCGCCCCGGTTCCTAGGTTGGTTTCCGTGCGTACCCGCTTGCCGGTGCTCACGGCCTGATTCAGCAGGCGATTCAGGATCGGCCCCACGGAATGGTATTCCTGGCCGAGGCGCACCATCTTCTTCACCTGGGAGAGGATTTGACCTTCCCCGAGCACCAGGCTGTCAAGGCCGGCCGCCACCCGTAGCAGGTGAGCTACCGCTTCCTCGTGGTGGTAGGTGAACAAATGGGGACCGAGTTGCTCAAGGCTGAGGCCGGAGACCTGGCTGAGGAAGGATCCCACCGCTTCGATCCCATCATCGGGATGGCGCAGCAGGGTGTAGATCTCGAGCCGGTTGCAGGTGCTGAGGATGGAGGCCTCCAACACCTGTTCATCGGAGCGGAGCCGCAGAAGCGAAGCTTCCAGGCTCTGCTCGGGGATGCTCAACCGCTCGCGGATCTCCACCGGAGCCGTGCGATGACTGAGGCCGACAACGGCTATGTGCATGGAGGCAAGCTCACGTGCAGGTGCGGAGGGATCGGAGCTGGGGATCAGCGCAGCGCGATGGTCTGGGCACCGGGCTTGATATGCACCGTATCGGTGAAGCGAGCCGTTCCGTCCAGGGTGCTGATCACCAGGGAGCTGGTGCGGATGAAATCCTTCTCAAATTTCACCCCGTCGAAGAGCAGGCCATCGGTGATGCCGCTACCGGCAAACACCACGTTCTCACCGGAGGCGAGTTCCTCGGCTTCATAGATCTTGTCGGGATCGCTGATGCCCATCTCCGCCAGCCGGGCGAGGTTGCCCTCACGGGTGAGCCCCTCCCACTCCTTGGTCTGAGCCACGGCCGGGTCGTAGACGAGCTGACCCTGGAAGTGGCCTCCGAGGGCCCGCATGGCCGCCGCCGAGATCACGCCTTCAGGGGCGGCACCGATACCCATCAGGCAGTGGGTGCCAGTGCCAGCAAAACCGCAAGCGATGGCGGCCTGCACATCGCCATCGGAGATGGGCTGCACCCGGGCTCCTGTGGAGCGGATCTCGGCGATCAGATCTTTATGGCGGGCACGGTCCATCACCACGATCACCAGGTCGCTGGCGGGGATTCCGAGAGCCTCACTGAGAATGGCGATGTTTTCGGTTGCTGATTTGCGGATGTCCACCTTGCCCTTGGCGGCCGGAGGCGCCGCCAGCTTTTTCATGTAAAAGTCCGGGGCGTTGAACAGACCGCCACGGTCGGAGGCGGCGAGCACGGCCATGGAGCCACGCTGGTTGTTGGCGCAGAGGTTGGTGCCTTCACAGGGATCCACGGCGAAGTCGACGCCGGGTCCGGTGCCGCTACCCACTTCCTCGCCGATGTAGAGCATCGGGGCCTCATCCCGCTCACCTTCACCGATCACGATCCGCCCCTGCATCTGGATCTGGCCCATGCGCTTACGCATGGCCTCCACGGCGGCGGCGTCGGCCTCATCCTTCTGGCCCAGACCGGTGAGTTCGGCGGAGGCGATGGCGGCCTGTTCAACGACCTCAAGAATTTCCTGGATGAGAGTGCGATCCACAGGGGTCCGGCGGTTGGGTAATGGGTAGGGGCGCGGGGCAAACCAGGCGCTAAGGCGGCTGGTTGAGTGCCCGGTCGATGGTTCCTTGGTGGAGCGGGGCCAGGGGCCGCCGAATCCGCTCAGGTCCCTGACACTGCAGGACCTCCCGGTCCCGGAGCGGGGTCATCGTATCAGCGAGCACGGTGCGACCAGCCCGTACAATCGCGCCATCTGTAGCGCTCCGGCCATCATGAGCACCAAGCCCTTGGTGATCTCCCCTTCGATCCTCTCGGCTGATTTCTCCCGGCTGGGCGACGACGTGCGGGCCGTCGATGCCGCTGGGGCGGACTGGATCCATGTGGACGTGATGGATGGCCGCTTCGTGCCCAACATCACGATCGGCCCCCTGATTGTGGAGGCCCTGCGCCCGGTGACCACCAAGCCGTTAGATGTGCACCTGATGATCGTGGAACCGGAGCGGTATGTGGCGGATTTCGCCAAGGCCGGCGCCGATATCATCTCGGTGCAGGTGGAGGCCTGCCCGCATCTGCATCGCAACCTCAGCCAGATCAAGGATCTGGGCAAGCAGGCCGGCGCCGTGCTCAACCCCAGCACACCGCTGAGCACCCTGGAGTACTGCCTTGAGCTGTGCGATCTGGTGCTGATCATGAGCGTGAACCCCGGCTTCGGAGGTCAGAGCTTTATCCCCTCCCAGGTGGAGAAGATTCGTCAGCTCCGCCGGATGTGTGATGAGCGCGGCCTGGATCCCTGGATTGAAGTCGATGGGGGTATCAAGGGAGGCAATGCCTGGCAGGTGATTGAGGCCGGTGCCAACGCCATCGTGAGCGGTTCAGGCGTTTTTGGTCTGCCCGATTATGCCGCCGCCATTCAGGGAATCCGAAACAGCAAGCGCCCGGGCTGATGGGCTGCCACCAACACATTTAAGGGTTCCTCTACCAATAAGAAAGCCCCGGCCGACCGGCCGGGGCTTTTAAATTCAATTGAAGTCGTCAAGAGGACGTTTTGATCCTACGCCGACTTCTGCAGCTCCAACCAAAGGCTGCAGCGGCACCAACCGGTGCTGGGTCCTGAGTTGAAAGGGAAGTTTCGAAAGATAGGTTTAAAGTGGTAAAGCCTTTGTCGCGCACAGATGGGCTTTCGATTGGCGCATCTTCGGGATTATTCATTTCAAAATCAACAATTATATCCTGGATACTGCCCACAGCGGAATAGGCTGGTGTTGTGGGAGTGCCTAATTTAAAGCCTTAATAAGAATATTCACGTTCTCGGCAAGGACTTCGTTTGGAGAAAGCTAATTCCTAGTCGTTGCCACAACGTAATCAACGTCTTTGTCAAGCTTGGGACCATCAGCTAGGTCATGCTAGCAGCAATAGCCATAAAATTGGCTATTTTCAGTAGTGAGAAAATTCTGACTCCAGACAAGCTGAGGAGACGAAGGCGTTGAGCTCCAAATCCGGACTGAATGATCATCAACTAAATTCAGATAGTCTGGCCTAAAAATTCTAATTGAACAAGCTTGCGATCGAAATCTGTGCTGAAGTGACAACCAAGAACATAAGGACTATTATCAAGCTTGGATACAAGCGGGGCTGCATTGAAGCCAATTGCTGATCCGGTTTCAGGCAGAGTAGGTGGACCAGCCTTGACAGCAGGAGCTTGTGTCAGGCTGAGCAACGAAGTAGCACCAAGGATCCGAGTAGCGATCTTTTGAGGGAACGGGCATCGCCTTGGGCGACAGTGCGATCAAAAGCTTCCATAGGTAGCTAAATATGCCACCCCTCTAAAGCAGACGGATTCAGAAATGCTGCGGATGAGAGCCTCGTGTTTGGAATGGCAAACAGACCCGGCTGAATCAGCCGTCGCCAAAGAACCAGCCATAGCTGTGGAGGCCGATCCCAAGCAAGTTCACACCGATGTAGCAAACGGCGATCACCACTAGGCCGATCGCCGCCACCACCGCCGGACGGCGGCCCTGCCAACCCCTGATCAGACGGGTATGGAGATAGGCGGCGTACACCAGCCAGCAGATCAGGGCCCAGGTTTCCTTGGGATCCCAGCTCCACCAGCTGCCCCAAGCTTCGTTCGCCCACACGGCTCCACTCACCAGGCCCACGGAGAGAAGCAGAAAACCCACTGTGATCGTGCGGTAGCTGAGGCTGTCGAGCTGTTCGCTGAGGCGGAAGTTGCCAGAGCTCAGTTCAAGCTCGCCCCCGCCGGCGGCAGCCGCACTCGCCTGCCGATACCCACCGCTGCCGATTGAACTGCTGCGCAACTCAAGCACCCCCTCGCGGTCTACCAGCAGAACCGCCACAGAAAGAAGAGAGCCCACCAGCAGAGCCGCATAGCTCAGCATGATCACACTCACATGCATCACCAGCCAGCTGGAGCGCAGGGCCGGCACCAAGGGTGAGGCCTCCTGGAGCCGTTCCGGCAAGGCAAAACTGGCGAAAGCAACACAGCCCAGGGCCATGGGCGTGGCGGCCGCCGGTACGAGGGGACTAGGCCAGCTGCGTTCCACCAGCAGCTGCACCAGCGTGCAACCCCAGGCCAGGAAACACAGAGATTCATAAAGGTTGCTGATCGGGAAATGGCCCGACTCCCACCAGCGCAGCACCAACTGGGCCGTGAGGCAGAGATTGGCCGCCGCAACAAGCAGGCGCACCCAAGGGCTGTTGCGGTCGCCGCTCAGGGCCCAGAAGGAAAGGGGCAGCACCAGCAGCAACAGGCCGAAGGCCAGGAGCCCAAGGGCCAGGACCGGATCGTTCACCACATGAACTCAACTGTCGCTCACTCTGCCGCGTGGCCGAGACCGCGGTGAAGATCTGCAGGGCGGGTCACCGGCTGGCCACCCGCAGCAGATGGAGACCTCCCACCATGCCGATCAACACCGGAGACCAGGCCGCCAAAAGCGGGACCAGGGTTCCCGAGATGCCGAGCGAGCTGAAAATGAAGGACATCAGATAATAGCCAAAAATCAACAACACGCTGATTCCGAATCCTTGGCTACGGCTTGTGCGGTTGTAAGGCCTGACCCCGAGGCTGCTGCCGATCAGGCCGAACACCAGGCAGATCGCCGGAAAAGCAAACTTCTCCTGGATGCGCACCCGCATGCGCCGGGCCTCCTTGGCATTGCCGGCCTCCTCGTAGAGCCGTTCGGCCCGGAGGGCCTGGCCCACGGTCATGGCACCAGGATCGGTGGGAATCTTGGCCACCTCCACGGGACTGCGGCTAAGGGGATAGAGATAGCGGTCAAAACGGGCCGAGGTGGTGGTGCCAGAGGCATCATCGAGATTCACGATATGGCCGTTGCTAAACTCCCACATGCCCTGAGCATCGTTCCAGCGCCCGCTTTCAGCCGTGAGCATCTGGCGCTGACCGCCCCTGGAAAAATCGATCACGGTGACATCCAGCATCTGACCTTGCAAGTACTTGCGGGAATAGAAGAGATGGGTGAGTTGCTTGATGCTCTCACCCTCAACCTGCTTGATGCGTCCAAAGCGAGAATAAAGAACATTGTTGCCCGTTTCGGTGGTGAGGGCCTTGCCGAGGGCCACCTCCAGGGTGTTGGTGGCGGCGAGATTGGCCTTCGGCACGATCAGGTCATTGAACAGGAAGGTGAGCAGGCTCATCACCAGTGACAACACCAGGGCCGGCAGCACCATGCGGCTGGTGGAAACGCCCACGCTGCGCAGAGCCGTGAGTTCACTGTTTCCCGAGAGACTGCTGTAGGCCAACAGGGTGGCCATTAGGGTGGCCATCGGAAAGGCGAGCACCAGAAAACCAGGCAGGCGCAGAAGCAGCACCTGCATCGCTGCTAACAGTGGAAGGCCGGACTCGGCCACCCGGCGCACAAGCTCAAACACCACCCCCACTGAAAGTGAAACGGCGGTGAAGGCTGCAATCCCGAACAGCAACGGCCCTAGCAACTCCTTGATCAACCAACGATCCATCAAGGGAATCCGGTTCCAACGCAACTGCGAGACCAACCGATCCATCGGGATGGACCGCTGCAGTTTCTGGAGACGGGTGAAGGCGATCACAGCTGGAAGGCCTCGCCGAGGTAATGGCGCCGCACCAGCGGATCCTTGGCCATGGCCTCAGAGCTGCCGGAGGCCAGGATTCTGCCCTCAGTGAGGATGTAGGCACGATCGGTGATGGCCAGGGTCTCCCGCACGTTGTGGTCGGTGATCAGCACGCCCATGCCCCGGAGGCGCAGGCCATCGATGAGGGCCTGAAGATCGGCTACCGCCAAGGGATCGACACCGGCAAAGGGTTCGTCCAGCAGGAGATAGCGGGGGCCCTTCACCCCCACGGCCAGCGCACGGGCCACCTCGCAACGGCGGCGTTCACCGCCGGACAACTGATACCCCTTGCGGTGCTGAAAGGGCACCAGGTGGAAATCCTGGATGAGGCTGTCGAGCCGCTCTCGCCGCACGGGGGGTGGCGTGCCGCTCTCCTGCAGGGCCAACTGAAGGTTTTCGCGCACCGTGAGAGAACGGAACACACTGGCCTCCTGGGGGAGGTAGCCGATGCCAAGGCGGGCTCGCTTCGGCATTGGCAATTGGGTCACCGAGAGGCCATCAAGGCGAACATCACCACGGTCGGGCCGCAACAGACCGGTGACGATGTTGAAGGTGGTGGTCTTGCCAGCGCCATTGGGGCCGAGGAGGCCCACCACCTCACCCGGATGCAGCTCCACACTCACGCCATTCACCAAGGTGCGGCCCCCGAGGGAGATCCCCACCTGATCCAGATTGAGGCTCATGGCATCGGCGGGCGGGCTGCCGGAGCCGAGGGCGATTGAAGCCGGATCTTGCTGAGCACCTGCCGACCCGACCCCGGTTCAGCCTGGAGCCGCTCGCTGCCCAACAAATACACCAGGCGCTCAGCCTTGATCCGCTGGCCGTCTGAATCCACCACTTCCACATCACCACTGAGAACCAACCGCGCCTCCTTCGAGAAATACTGGGCCTGGCGTGCGGTGGCCACCATCCCCTTCTCGGGATAAACGATTCGCACATTGCCCGTGGCCGTGACGATGCCGGTGCGGTTGTCGGCCTGCTGACGATCCGACTCGATCGTGACCATGCCAGACCCGGCAGCAGGAACAGCGGGATCGGCCGCTCGGACTGCGGGTCCCGCCTGGGTTGGGGCCGGGCTCGCGGCCGGGTTTGCCCTTCCGGCAGGCGCACCCTGGGGCCCTGGCAGGAGAGGGGCCGGTGGGGTGGAGAGGCCACCTGACTGGGCCTGGGCACGAGGAAGCCGGGATGGAAGGATCCAGACCAGCACACCCAGGGCCAGCAGCAGAGCACCAGCCCTTGGCCCCGGAACTGCTGCTGTGGCGCGCTTGGGTGACGGCAAGGGAATCGGAATCGAGAATTCGACCAGGCGGGTCAATCTACCGGTGGCCCCTGCGGCGTGGCCGGCCGCAGGCACGGAGCAGGTAGGTCATGCACCGGTTGTTGGTGCTGGAGGGCCTCAAGGAAACGGGCACTGTTAGTTCGGAGCAGGGCCAAGTCAAAGCCGAGGGCGCCATCACCACAGGGTGACAACCGCCCCAGCCCTTCACCGAGCAACACGGTGGCACCCCGGAGATTGCCCCGTTCGCGATGCAGATGGGCAACAGCGATTTGGAGAATGCCCTGGAGCACCGTGCGTTCGGGCTCAAGGGTTTCGTGCCAGAGAGCTTCGAAGCCATCGTGGCTGGCGTACCAGTCACCTTGGTTGAACTGCTCCACCGCCTCCCGCAGGCGGGGGTCGCCGGCCAGATCAGTCTCGCCGGCTATGGGGTCCAAGGGATTCAGCGCTTGGCGGGTTTTCGTGCCGGCAGCTTGCGCAACCGAATCGATTCGGGGGTGACCTCCAGCATTTCGTCGGGGCCGATATACTCCAAGGCCCGCTCCAGGGTCATCTGGACAGGGGCTTGGAGGGTGTCGAGTTCTTCAGCACCGGCTGAGCGGATGTTAGTGAGCTGCTTGGCCTTGCAAACGTTGATCTCCATATCCTGAGGGCGATTGTTTTCGCCGATGATCATGCCCTTGTACACCTTAGTAGTGGGGGTGATGAAGAACTGGCCGCGATCCTCGGCGCTCTTGAGGGCATAGAAGGTGGCAGTACCCTCCTCGAAGGCAATCAGCACCCCATTACGGCGGGTGTCGAAGTGACCCTGCATCGGGCGGTAATCAAGGAAAGAGTGGCTCATGATTCCCTCGCCGCGGGTGGCGCGGATAAAGTCGCCGCGGAAGCCAATTAGGCCCCTGGAAGGAACAACAAATTCGAGCTGGGTGCGGCCGTCGTTGGTGTTTTCCATGTTCTGCATCTCGCCTTTGCGGATACCGAGCTTTTCAATGCAGGTGCCCACTGACTCCTCTGGCACATCCAGCACCAGGGTTTCAAAGGGTTCGTTAGGGCTGCCATCGATGGTGCGATAGATCACCTGAGGTTGGCTGACCTGGAACTCGAAGCCCTCCCGACGCATGGTTTCAATCAGGATGCCCAGGTGGAGCTCGCCCCGGCCGCTGACAGCCCACCGGTCCGGGGAATCGGTGTCTTCCACACGCAGGGCCACATTGGTGAGCAATTCCTTCTGGAGGCGATCGCGGATCTGGCGGCTGGTCACAAACTTCCCTTCCTTGCCGGCGAAGGGGGAGTCGTTGACCACGAAGGTCATCTGCAGGGTGGGTTCATCTACCTTGATCAGGGGCAGGGCTTCCGGGTGATCGGGACAGGCGATGGTCTCGCCGATGTTGACCTCATCAAATCCAGCCACGGCCACCAAATCGCCGGCACTCGCCTGCTCAATCTCGACGCGCGCCAAACCCTGGAAGCCCAGCAGCTTGGAAATGCGGCCCCGCTTGATCGAGCCGTCATCGCGGATCAAAGCCGCAGGCTGGCCGGCCCGAATGGTGCCGTTGTGGATGCGGCCGATCATGATGCGGCCTAGGAAGTCGCTGTAATCCAGCGTGGTGACCTGCAGTTGCAGGGGCTTGTTGGGATCGCCGACCGGGGGCGGAACATGGCGAAGAATTGCATCGAAGAGAGGCTTCATCGTGTCGCTCTCGGTCTTCATGTCGGGCTTGGCGTACCCGCCCATGCCGCTACCAAAGAGGTAGGTGAAGTCGCACTGGTCGTCGTCGGCTCCGAGCTCGAGGAAGAGATCGAGAACCTTGTCGACAGCCTGCTCAGGATCGACTCGAGCGCGGTCGATCTTGTTCACGAACACGATCGGACGCAGACCTTTCTCTAGGGCTTTCTTGAGCACAAAGCGGGTTTGGGGCATGGGCCCTTCGTTGGCATCCACGATCAGCAGACAGCCATCCACCATGCCCAGCACCCGCTCCACTTCGCCGCCGAAATCGGCGTGGCCGGGGGTATCAACGATATTGATACGAATTCCGTTGTAATCAACCGCGGTATTCTTGGACAGAATTGTGATGCCGCGCTCCCGCTCCAGGTCATTGGAATCGAGGATGCAGGTCGGCACAGCCTCACCTTCGCGGAAGATTCCCGACTGGCTCAGCAGGGCATCCACCAAGGTGGTCTTGCCGTGGTCGACGTGGGCAATGATCGCGATATTGCGAATCTGGGCGCCTTTGGCTTCGCCGCTCATGGGGCCTGGGTCCTCAAGGTGTTGGGGGTGATGGCGTCTGCCCGGGTGACGCCGCGTTCGCGCGCTCCTAAGCCGTGGGCAGGTGGCAGCGGGAAAAAATGCTGCGCTGGCTGGATCGAGACCTGAGCTCCTGTCGTCACCCCGGCTTGAAGATCCCAGAAATGGGCACTCCAAGGAGGAAGCTGGAGTTCTGAAGCGATTCTTCATTCTATAGCAGTCTGAGCCCGTCTCGGTTAAGGGAGGGTCCGGCTGAGGCGATGCGCCGGCTCGAAGAGGCGCAGGGCCTCGGTGGACCCCACAAACCGCCAGTGCCAGGGTTCGTAGCTCACCCCCTGGCGGTTGTTGGCTGGAAAGGAGAGCAGGAAATGGAACCGAACAGCGTTGGCCTGGAGCCAGGCGAAGGCATTCGTGGTTTCGAAGCTCGTGGAGAGGTTGGTCTGGGGGCTGCGGCCATCGGCGAGATCCACGGCGAACCCCGTGCTGTGCTCGGAGAACCCGGGCGGAGCACTAACCCGGGCGCGTTCCTCGGGGCTCTGGTTGCGTTCGGCGCCCACCTCAAAAAAGAGATGACGCTGCAGGGCCAGGCTCCGGAAGGCACTGATCACGGTGAGTTGAACCCCATCAGCGGCGGCGGCGCGCTGCATCGCAAGCAATTGGCGGGCCGCCTCTTTCCTTAACTCGAGTCCGGGCGCGACACTGACCAGGCTGGCGGCCGGGGCTTCGGGATAGGGAAAGTGACCGAGCAGCCGGCCATCAGCCGCCAATCTCGCGTTCAGACCCGCCACCGGGGGCGGGGCCAGCCAGGGCCGCAGCGGCCCCAGAACCAGGGCGACGGCCAGGGAGCCCACCACCAGGCTGCCGAACAGGCCCCAGCGAAAACGGCTGGCGAGGCTTGATTGGCTGCCGGCCGGAGGGCGACTGCGGCGGGCCAGAGGGATATCCTCTGCGGCGCCAGCCCGGCCACCGGCCTCCCTTCCGTTTGAGCTGGCTGGGCTGCGCCCTCTCCTGGCCTGGGCGCCGGGGGCCGGAACGCGCGGACGGGAATCTCGGCCGGTGGCTCGCGGGGACACGCCGGGGAAGGGACAGTGACTTGATGCTAAGACGCTGCTGCCGAACACCATGCAACACGACGGTTAGCGGTGTTAGCTTCTCCGTGAGAACCCTTGGCTGGAGCTAGTTTCAAGATGTTGCGCGTTGCGGTTGTCGGGGGCGGCCCCAGCGGATCCTGTGCTGCGGAAGTTCTGGCCAAGGCTGGCATCGAAACCTGGCTGTTTGAGCGGAAGCTGGATAACGCCAAACCCTGTGGTGGGGCGATTCCCCTTTGCATGGTGTCGGAATTCGACCTACCCGAGTCGATCATCGACCGCAAGGTGCGCAACATGAAGATGATCTCCCCCTCCAATCGTGAGGTGGACATCAATCTCGACAACAATGACGAATACATCGGCATGTGCCGGCGTGAGGTGATGGATGCCTTCCTCCGCGATCGGGCCGCTTCCCTGGGGACCCATCTGATCAATGGGTTGGTCACGAAGATTGACACCGGCGTGAACCGGCAGGGCCCTTACACCCTCACCTATTCCGACTATGCAGCCGGTGAAGCGACCGGCGAAGCCAAGACCCTGGAAGTTGACCTGCTTGTTGGAGCCGACGGTGCCAATAGCCGCGTGGCCAAGGCAATGGATGCGGGCGACTACAACGTGGCAATCGCCTTCCAGGAGCGCATTAAGCTCCCGCCGGAAGAGATGAAGTACTACGAAAGTCTGGCCGAAATGTATGTAGGTACGGATGTATCCCCCGATTTTTACGCCTGGGTCTTCCCGAAATACGACCATGTGGCGGTAGGAACCGGGACCATGCAGAAAAACCAGGCCCTAATCAAGAGTTTGCAGCAGGGCATCCGCGAGCGGGCCAGCAATCGCCTACTCAAGGGCGAAGTGATCAAGGTTGAAGCCCATCCAATCCCCGAACATCCCCGGCCCCGCCGTGTTGTCGGGCGGATGGCCCTGGTGGGAGATGCTGCCGGTTATGTGACCAAGAGTTCTGGTGAGGGCATCTACTTCGCCGCGAAGAGCGGTCGCATGTGCGCCGATGAGATCGTGGCAGCCAGCAAGGGCGGGCAGCGCATTCCCACGGAAGCCGACCTTAAGGTGTATATCAAGAAGTGGGACAAAAAATATGGTCCTACCTACAAGGTTCTTGAGATTCTGCAGAACATTTTTTATAGCAACGACGCCGCCCGCGAAGCTTTCGTGGAGATGTGCGACGACAAGGATGTGCAACGTCTCACCTTCGACAGCTACCTCTACAAGCGAGTGGTGGCGATGAATCCTTGGCAGCAGCTCAAACTGACCTTCCTCACCCTCGCGGCCGTCCTCCGGGGCCAAGCGCTGGCGCCTTCCTCCTACACCCCGGTGGCCAGTGCCGTGCGCAGCCCCGCGGAAGTGGAGGCGATGGAGTCTGTGAGTGCGATCAAGGGCGGGATTCGGGTGAGACGGCCCGAAGCCAAGTCCCACCCTTCCACCGCAACCCCCGGCGAAGCGGACTCCCAGGACAGCCGCGAGCCGGTACTGGCGGGCAAACCCTGAGGGTTGAAAGGCCAAGCCGCTGCTGGTGGGGACAACCTCCGCTCAATGGCCAAGCCGCTCATGCTTTAGGCGACAATCTCAGCTGAGCTGACCGGCTCAGCTCGAGGCCGAAGTGTAGTGGCGTAAGGCCAAGCGCCAGAGGGCCCGGCTACCCACCAGACTTAAACCAGCAAGAACCAGGCCTGCCAGCAACGATCTGCCGCTGGCCAGGCCCAGAATCGCCTCAGCTGGCACAGTGGTGAGAAAGGCCACCGGCAAAATGGTTGTGAATACCACCCGAAGCGCTGGGGGATAGGCGCTGACGGGGAATTGTCCAGCGGCCAGCAGGCTGCGCAGCACCTCGGTGGCATTCCAGATCTTCACGAACCAGATGCTGGTGGCCGCCAGCACAAACCAGAGGCTGTACAGAATCGTGACGCCAGCCAAAACCATTAGGCCGCCGGTGACCAAGGCGGTGGCATCGGGCCTAACACCGGAGCGGATCGTTCCCACCACCACCAGCGCAAGGCCGAGCACCATCTCCGGCAGGCCCCAGGGAGACAGGGTGCGCAACGACAACCAGATCTGGGAATCCATCGGCTTCAGCAACACGAAGTCGAGGCCGCCGCTCTGCACCTGTTTCACCAGGTTGCCGAGGTTAGGACGCAGCAAGGTGCTTGAAAATCCATTCAGCAACGTATAGATGCCCAGCACCACCAAGGCCGCATCCCAGCTCCATCCCCCCAGCTGTTGGCCGTGACCGAAGAACAGCGACAGCGTGAACAGGCTGCCAGCCAGCGTGATGAGCGTGGCCGCCACCTCGATCAGCAGATTGAGCTGATACTCCATCTCGGCCGCCAGGGAGGACGACCAGAAGCGGGCGATGCTGCGTCCATGGCGGCCGATGGAGGAAACCTTTCCCATCAGCCCCCCATCGCCGCATAGCGGCGGACCCCGGCGCGCCACAGCAGCAGGTTGAGCGGGATCAACACCGCCAGCCAAACGGCGACGGTGCGAAAGCCTGCCAGCGCATCGATCGGACCGCCGGAGGCGAGCTGGGCCGGCAGGTAAAGCATCGATGGGAACGGGGTGAGTAGGGCGAATCGACGCACCGCTTCGGGATAGAGATCCAGAGGAGCGAGCATGCCCGAAAGAAAGAGATAGGGCATGAAGAGAAAGCGTTCGAGGGCACTGGCTCGCTCACTCCAGAAGCAGAGCATTGTGATGGCGTGCTGCAACAGGAAATTCAGCCAGAAGCCCAAGTGGGCTGCCAGCAGCGCTAGCAGCAGACGCGTGGGCGATGGGATCCAGACCGCCTCCGGAACCGCCCAAAAAAAGAACGCCACCATCACCAACACGAAGGGGAAGCGCGTGGCCTGCTCGGCCAGGTGGGCAGCGGCGTAGCGCCAAATGAGCGGCAGCGGTTGCAGCAGAAGGGGAGAGAGGCGCCCGAGCAGATTGTCCTCCTCGAAGGCATACACCACCCACACCACCGTGAACTGGCGCACCACGAACGCCGCCAGGAAGTAGCGGGAGAAGGCCTGGGGGCTAATGCCCGCCGCGGCACCGGCCGGTGCTCCGCTCCAGAGGGAGAACATCAGCAGCGGCATCAGTCCCGAGAGGGCCCAGAGCAGAATCTCGGCCCGAAATTCGAGCATCAGCGCGTACTGACTGATGAACAGGACGCGGGCGATGCGCAGGGCGGAGGCCAGGAGCGGGCGACCACGGTGGCGACCAACAGGCAAGGGCCGAGAAGGAAGCTGGCTCATGGCTGCTCGATGCTTCCCTGCCGGAAAAGCCGACCGATGACGTCCTCGATCGGGGGATCACGGACCTCAAGATCCAGAACCGGCAAGTCCGCCAGCAGGCGACCCACCACCGTGGTCAGGCGGTCGCGATCGACCAGCAATCGCACATCGCGGCCACTGCAGGATTCAAGCTCGCCATAGCCGCTGAAGGCTGAGTCCGGCAGGGAGTCGGCGAGTTCCAAGCGCACCTCGCGGCGGGGAGCCAGGCGCTGGGTGAGCTGCTCGAGGCTGCCGTCATGGAAAAGGGAACCGGCGTGAATCAGCAGGACGCGGGGGCATAGGGCCGTGATGTCGGCCATGTAATGGCTGGTGAGCAACACCGTGGCGCCATGGCGGCGGTTGTAATCGGCCAGGAAGCGGCGCATGGCCGCCTGGGCATTCACATCCAGGCCAAGGGTGGGCTCATCGAGGAACAGCACCTCCGGCCGATGCAGCAGGGCCGCCATGAGTTCGGCCTTCATCCGCTGCCCCAAAGACAGCTTGCGCACGGGCCGGTGCAGTTCCTCCCCCAGCTCCAGCATCTCGGCCAATTCGCTGATGCGCCGAGCGGCCTCCCGATCGTCGATGCCGTAGACCGCCGCATTGACCCGCAGGGAATCCAGGGGAGGCAAATCCCAGATCAGCTGCTGCTTCTGACCCATCACCAGGGTGATGCGGCGCAGGAATTCCGCCTCGCGGCGGGCTGGAACATGGCCGGCCACCTCCACCCGCCCGCCGCTGGGATGGAGCAGCCCGCTCAGCATCTTGAGGGTGGTGGTCTTGCCGGCGCCGTTGGGGCCAAGAAAACCAACCATCTCGCCAGGCTCGATCGTGAAATGAAGATCCCGTACGGCCTCAACCGTGCGGATCCTGCGCTTTAGAAAATGCCGCAGGGTACCGGCTAAGCCGGGGTCCTTCTCCGATACCCGGAAGGAGCGGCAGAGACCCTGAACGTGGACGATCGCCATGGAGCCAGGGTAGAGACCGCTGCTGCGCCTTGCTGCCCGGTGGTGGCCGCAATGATGGTCTGATCAGGGGAGATCAGCAGCGGCGGCGCCCGCGATGCAGAGGCAGAACAAGCCGCAATGCAATGACAATCGGATCAACCCAATAGGCGGTTGAAATCGGCCAGCACCGCCGCCTGGTTGCGCAGAACCCCGAGCAAATTCAGGCGGTTGGTGCGCACGGCGGGATCTTCGGCCATCACCAGCACGCTGTCGGCGCCGTCAAAGAAGGCGGCGAGGGTGGAAGCACTCTCGGCGAGCCCGCGGGCTAGCACCCGGTAGCGGTCGGGATCGTGGCCGGTGGCCACCGGTTCGAGCTCCCGCAGCACCTCGAGCATGGCGGTTTCGCTGCCCTTTTCGAACAGGGCCGCCTCCACAACCCCCGAGGGGCTGCAGACCCCGCCCGCCAGGGTTCCTTTCTCGGCCAAACGCGAGGCCCTCTGCACCACCGCCTGCACGGCCGCCAGCTCGCCGCTGCGGCGCAGGGCCTTTAGCAGTTCCGCCCGGCGGCGGGCATCGGCCGGATCGGCGAGCACCCTTTCCAGGGCAAGCCCCTCCCCGGCGACCGCCTGCACCACATCCACCGCAAACCCTTCCTCCTCGAGCAGGCTCACGAGGCGCTGGCGCAGGAATTCCGCCAATTCGGCCGCGAGGGCGCCGCTGTCCACCTGGAAGGCGGGAAACAGCGAAGCCCACTGGGTGGTGCAACGCTGCAGGAGGGCGAGTAGATCCAACCGCCAGCCCTGCTCCCAGAGAATTTGGAGCAGGCCATTGCCGGCCCTGCGGAGGGCATAGGGATCGGAGGAGCCCGTGGGGCGTTCCCCTTTGGCATAGATGCTCAGCAGCAGTTCGAGCCGCTCCGCCAAGGCCACCACGGCCCCGGCATCACTACCGGGCAGGGCATCGCCAGCACCACGGGGGAGGTAATGCTCGAGCACGGCCAAGGCCACCGCCCGGGGCTCCCCCTCGGCCAGCAGATACTTGCCCCCCATCACCCCCTGCAGCTCCGGGAACTCCCCCACCATCTGGCTCACCAGATCGTGCTTGCAGAGGTGGGCCGCTCGGCGGGCATGATCGGCGGTTTGGGGGTCGAGGGGTAAGCGCTCCAGCAGCACATCGGTGCACCATTCGAGCCGCTCGACCCGATCGCGCAGGCTGCCGAGGCCTTCCGCGAAGGTGACCCGCGCCAGTTGCTCGCGGCGGTCGATGCTGGCGGTGGAGCGGTCGGCCGCCAGAAAGAACTCGGCGTCGGCCAGGCGGGCCCGCAGTACCCGCTCGTTGCCGCGGCGGATGGTGGCTGCGGCGGCCTCCAGCCCATTGCCGATGCAGAGAAAGCGGGGCAGCAGCTGGGAGCCTGCCTCCAGCGCCAAGGGATCGGCCGGGGCATCCAGGCGCTGCAGGGGCACATAGCGCTGATGGGCGCGCATCACCGTGCTGAGCACCTCCGGCGGCAGGGCCAGGAAGCGCTCTTCGATGGCACCCTCGATCAGGCGGGGGGATTCGACCAGGTCCACCAGCTCCTCGAACAGGTTGTCGGGGAGATCGGGTCGGGCCGTGGACGCTTCGGCGGCGGCGGTGATCGCCTGCCGGATGGCGGTAGCCCGCGCCTGGCGATCGACCTGCACCTCGGCGGCGGCCAGGGCGCCGACGTAGGCCGCCGCAGTGGCGATCACGACGGGATCGGTGTGGAGTCGGTGACCCCGGCTGAGGCGATCGCTGTGCAGAGGGGGATCGCAGTCCGCCAGCGTGATCGGCACCACCTCTTCATTGAACAGGGCCACCAGCCAGCGGAGCGGACGGCTGAAGCGGCTGTCGCCGTTGCCCCAGCGCATGAAGCGGCGGCCCTGCAGGCTCCAGATCCAGGCGGGCGCCAGCTCGGCCAACACCTCGGCGGTAGCCCGACCGAGCTCCAGGGTGCGCGCAAAGACAAAAGCCCCCTTATCGGTGTCACGCACCTCCAGGGCCTCCGGATCCACGCCGCAGCGACGGGCAAATCCCACGGCAGCAGGGGTCGGGAGACCAGCGCGGAAGGCCTGCTGGGCGGGGGGTCCCTTGCGTTCCTCGCTGCGATCCTCCTGCCGCTCCGGCAGGTCCTCGAGCCGCAGGGCGAGCCGACGCGGGGTGCCATTCACCCAGATGGCGCCGCTGTTGATCCGGGCCTCGGCCAGATCCCGCCGAACCCGCTGCTCCAGCTGTTCGAGGGCCGAGCCTGCGAAATCGGCCGGTAACTCCTCGGTGCCGATCTCCAACAGGAACGTGGCCATGGGGAGGGGCGGGGCAGGGTGTTGCCAAACTGTATTGAAACGCTGGGAAACGCTGGGATAGGAATCAGTCGCCGACGATCGGCGGCCTAAACGCTCGCGGTTCGCTAGCTTCGGAGCACGAAAGCATTGATCAGTAATGGCCCCATCGAAGGTTGCCTCCCGTGCCACCGCCGATGGATCCTCCAAGCGGCCTGCCCAGGCCGCTGCAGTCCAGTCCGAGTCGACTGGAGCGAAAGCAGCCACCACGACCAAGTTCGAGCAGCTCAAGGCCAGTAGCGCTCACCTGCACGACCCGCTAGCCACCGAACTGACCAACGAGCTGAAGCATTTCAGTGAGGGCGCCGTTCAGATCCTCAAGTTCCACGGTAGTTATCAGCAGGACGATCGCGATAACCGCCGCAAGGGTGAAGACAAGGACTGGCAGATGATGTTGCGGCTCCGCAGTCCGGCGGGGCGCATCCCAGTGCCGCTCTACCTCGCCCTCGACGGCCTGGCCGACCGATTGGGCAACGGCACCCTCCGGGCCACCACCCGCCAGGCCTTTCAGATGCATGGGGTGGCCAAGGCTGACCTGAAGGAGGTGATCGGCACGATCGTGCGGTCCATGGGCTCCACCCTCGCGGCCTGCGGGGACATCAACCGCAACGTGATGGCACCGGCGGCCCCGTTCAGCGGTGGGGGGTACCCCGCCGCCCGGCTTCTTGCCGATCAGATCGCCGATTTGCTGACGCCGGAGGCCGCTGAGGGCTCCTATCTCGACATCTGGGTGGATGGCGACCTCAGCTACCGCATCCGTCCCAGCGCGGCGGTGAAGCGTGTCAAGGCCCGCCAGAAGGTGGGGGCTGTGTTCAGCGGTGACTCCGAGGAGCCGCTCTATGGCGCCACCTACCTGCCCCGCAAGTTCAAGGTGGCCGTGACGGTGCCGGGTGACAACGCCGTGGACCTGCTCACCCAGGACATCGGCCTCGTGCTCTTCACGGATCCGAACGGACGGCCGAGGGGCTGCAATGTGTACGTTGGTGGGGGCATGGGCCGGACCCACAACAAGGAGGAGACCTTCGCCCGCACCGCCGACCCGCTGGGTTACGTGGCTGCAGACAACGTGCTGGATCTGATCCAGGCGATCCTGGCCTTGCAGCGTGACCACGGTGATCGCCAGCAGCGCCGCCACGCCCGGATGAAGTACCTGATCCATGACCGGGGCATCGGCTGGTTTAAGCAGGAACTGACGCGTTACTTCGCCCAGCCGATCCGCCCCCTGCGGGACGAACCGAAACGCAAGCTCCACGACTACCTGGGCTGGCACCGCCAGGGCGATGGCCTCTGGTTCGTGGGGCTGCCCCTGCTGTGTGGTCGGCTGGAGGGGGAAACCAAGGTGACCCTGCGGCGGCTGGTGGAGACTTACCAGCTGGAGGTGCGGCTGACCCCGAACCAGGATTTGCTGCTGTGCAACATCGGTGCCCCGCAGCGCAGTTCCCTGAAGCGGGAATTGGCGGCCATCGGCTTCGCGACCCCCGAGGACACCACACCCCTGGCCCGCCATGCCATCGCCTGTCCGGCTCTGCCCACCTGCGGGCTGGCGATCACCGAAGCCGAGCGGATCTTGCCGATGGTGGTGGCTCGACTTGAGAGCCAGTTGGCACAGCTCGGTATCGAGCGGCCGGTGCTGCTGCGGATGACGGGCTGCCCGAACGGCTGCGCCCGCCCCTACATGGCCGAAATCGGCCTGGTGGGAAGCGGCGTGAACGAATACCAACTCTGGCTGGGAGGTACCCCGGGCCTGACCCAGCTGGCCAGGCCCTTCCTGCAGCGGCTGCCGCTTGAGCAGCTGGAAAACACCCTGGAGCCGCTGCTCCTGGCCTGGCGGGATCAGGGGGGCCGCAAAAGTTTCGGGGCCTTTGTGGGGCAGATCGGCGATGCCAGGGTGGCGGAGCTGCTGGCCGACGCCGGCTAAGCCGCAGGCTGGACGGATGTTCCACCACACCTGGTGTGGTGCGTCGGGATTTCGCCGGGGTGGCGCTCAGTCGGCCGCCCGGCCGTAGTGGGCCTTGGTCTCACCCCGGCTCCAGGCCCAGAGCTGGTCGCCATGGCTGAAATGCCACCACTCGTTGGGATGGCGGGCAAAACCGGCGGCCGCCATCACCGCCGCGAGGCGATCCCGGCGGTGGTGCCAGTGGGCCGCCTCGCAAGCAGGATCGGCCGCTGCCGCCGCGGCGAAATGATCGGGTTCAGAGACCGGGCCGATGGCGTCGATGGCACCCCCCATGGCCAGGGGCCGCCCGGTGGCGTCGGCCAGGGTGAGATCCACGGCGCCGCCGGTGCTGTGGGGGGGCGGTGTGGCTGGATCGAGGCTGGGCTCGGCCCAAAAGCGGGCCACGGCCTCTACCACCGCCTGCCGGGCCGCTGCATCGGCGTGGTTCGGATCCAGGCCCCGGACCCGGCATTCCTCGCTGATGCTGTGCTCCACCATGAACCGCTGCACCGCCACGGGTCGCCAGGCATCGAAGATCGCCAGACGCCAGCCCTCCGCTCCCGCGGTCAGGGCGGCATCGGCCGCTAGCAACCGCGCGATCACGCCGCTCCTGAGCCGGAAGGGGCTGGCACCGGGCCCGTAGGGAGCGCCCAGGCTCACGTAGGGGTGGGGCTCCAGCCGCCACAGGCTGGAGGGCAGTGGCTCCAGGGATTCGCCGCTGTCCTGGATCGGAATCGGGCTCCAGGGTCGGGGCGCGGCCATAGAGGGGTGGAAGGGTCTTGAAGCCAGCCTGCTATGGCGACCCTCCAAGCCGTCGATGGGAGGATCGGCGGGCGAGGGAGTCAACGCTTGGCGATCGCGCTTTTGATGCCGCACACCAATGACAGGCTTTCCGGCGCGGAGAAGACCTGAGCAACGGCTCATGAAAACCCTCCCGGTTCAGGGGTGTCCATTCGCGTCCGCAAAGCAATCCAATTAAGACGGGTTAATTGAGCCTGGCCGCCTCCAGCTGCCGCTGGCGCTGATCGAGCAGGGCCTGGCGCAGGCCGGGATGGGCCTCCAGCTCCGGATCGGCGACCACCAACTCCTGGGCCACCGCACGGGCCTGCTCGAGGAGGTCCCCATCGTCGGTGAGGCTGGCCAAGGCCAGATCCGGCAAGCCCGACTGGCGTGTTCCCAGCACCTGCCCTGGGCCCCGCAGGCGCAGATCCATTTCGGCGATCTCAAAGCCATCGGTGCTGCGCACCAGCACCTCCAACCGCTGGCGGGCGTCGGCGTTGTTGCCCCCATGCAGAAGCAAACAGTGGGAAGCCGCCGCGCCCCGACCCACCCGGCCCCGCAGCTGGTGCAGCTGGGCCAGGCCAAAGCGCTCGGCATGCTCGATCACCATCACGCTCGCCTCCGGCACATCGACACCCACCTCCACCACCGTGGTGCTTACCAGCACCTGGCTCTCACCGCGGGCAAAGGCGCCGATCGCCGCCTGTTTTGCTTCGCTCGAAAGGCGGCCGTGCAACAGACCCACCCGCAAATCGGCGAACACCTCCTCGGCCAAGTGGCGGTGTTCCTCCACCGCCGAGCGCAGATCGAGCTTCTCGCTGTCCTCCACCAGCGGCAGTACCACGTAGGCCCGCTGGCCTAGGGCCACCTGCTCGCGCACCAGCTCCCAGGCCTCCTCGCGCTCGCCGGAGCGGAGCAGGCGGGTGCGGATCGGTGTACGGCCGGGGGGGAGCTCATCGATCTGGCTCACATCCAGATCGCCGTGGATCGAGAGGGCCAGGGTGCGGGGGATGGGTGTGGCGGTCATGGTGAGCAGGTGGGGCTGCAACCCCTTGGCCATCAGACGGTTGCGCTGCCGCACGCCGAAGCGGTGCTGCTCATCCACCACCACCAGCCCCAACCGGGCGAACTGCACCGGATCCTCCAGAAGGGCATGGGTGCCCACCAGGATCTGGAGTTGACCGTTGATCAGGTCCTGCAGCAGTTCTCGCCTCCTTCGGGCCGGGGTGGAGCCGGTAAGCAGGGCACAGCTCACATGCAATTGGGGCAGCCAATGGGCGAGCTTGGCGAGATGCTGCTCGGCCAGCACCTCGGTGGGAGCCATCAGGGCGCCCTGGCAGCCGGCCTCGATGGCGCAGAGCAGGGCAGCGAGGGCCACAACGGTCTTGCCGCTTCCCACATCCCCCTGGAGCAGCCGTGCCATCGGCTGGGGACGGGCCAGGTCTTGGCGGATCTCGGCCAGCACGCGATCCTGGGCGCCGGTGAGGGGAAACGGCAGGATCATGCGCAGCTGGCCCACTAGATCGGCTCCCCCTGGAGGGGGATCCAGGGCAAGGGCGGGGCGTTGTCGGAGCTTCTGGCGGCGCTGGGCCAAACCCAGCTGCAGCAGCAGGAACTCATCGAAGACCAGGCGCCGCCGGCTGGCCTGCAGATCCGCCTGGTCGGTGGGCTGGTGGATGCCCCGCAGGGCCCGCTGACGGGGCAGTAGGGCGAGCCGCTGGCGCAAGGCCTCTGGCAGGGGATCGCTCCAGCGCTCGAGGTGGGGCAGCACCGCCTGCACGGCCTTGCGGAGGGTTTCGGCACGGAGCCCCTCCGTGAGGGCATAAACCGGAACAAGACGGCCGATCAGGGGGGAGCGGACCGGCGCCCCCGCAGTCTCGAGCACCTCAAGCAGAGGATCGGAAAAAGCCGGTCCGTAGGCCGTTTCCTTCACCAAGCCGCTCACCGCCACCGTGGTGCCTGGAGGGAACTGGCGCTGCTGGCTCTTCAGCCAGCCCGGGCTGCTGAAGCGACGGCCGGCGAAGAAACGGCTGACCCGCAGACGACCCGTGCTGTCCTGCAGATGGAGCTCGAGAATCGAGAGATTGGGGTTGCGCGGACTGCTGAAGGCGTGGCAGCGCCGCACCGTGGCCACCACCGTGGCGGTCCGACCGGGAACCAGAGCCACAATGCGCACCAGGTTGGCGTAATCCAGGTAGTCGCGCGGGTAATGGGCGATCAGATCCCCCACCACCAGCAGGCCGAGGCCGGCCAGCTGGGTGGCGGTGCGTGGACCGATGCCGGGCACCTCGGCCAGGGGTGTGACGGCCAGGAGGGAGCGGCTGGAACGCTCTGTCGGGCCAGGTGATCCCGATGAGTTGGCACCGGCATAGGGACTTGACGGCGGCAGGCTGGAGCCGCTTGCCCGCGCCTGGGGAGGGCCACCGCTTTCGGGCCCGCCGGGGGTATTCAGCAGTCGCAGGCGTGGTGGAGCCACCGGCAGCACCGGTCGACTCTGGACCCTGACCTGATGGAGCCCCTGGCGCAGCTGGCGGAGCAAATGCTGACGGCGGGCCAGAGCTTCCAGCCGGTATCGGCTGAAGGCAGCGGCAAGAGGCGCGAGGGAACGCACCGCATCCGGAGTGAGATCCGATGGAGGTGCCTCAAGATTGCGGGCCACGAAACTGGAAAAGGTTTCGTGGCGGCCCATCAGATCCCCGAAGCCCCGCTCGGCCTCAAGGCGGCAGGCCTGCTGCAGGGAGGCGAACCACGATTCCAGGGAACCAGGGGTGGAGAGAGAAGAGGGAGCGTCGCCGGAATCGGGCTGTAGCGACACCTCCGGTGGTGCAAGCGGTGCGGGCGAGGCCCCCTGCAGGGGGTTCAGGAGGGGTGGTCCGGACCCGGGCGCATCGAGCGGATGTCCTGCAACCACAGTGCTTCGGCCTCGTGCGCCTGGATCCGCCGTTGGAGGCGGTGGTACATCTGGGCCATTCTGCGTCCCTCCTGGCGAAGCTGCTGCAGGCGGCTCCGCACCGTGCGCAACCGAGGTTGCTCCAGTTCGAGGTCGGCGCGGCGCAGCAGGATGGACCGGGCCCTGAGAAACCGGCCGGAGCGACCGCTCGACAGGGGCAGAGGCAGCTGCAGGAGATTCGGATGGCTGGACTGGACCTCGATCTGCCCTCTGAGAACCCCCTCCAGCAGGTTGAGGGGTAGCAGGATCCGGATCAGCCCGCTCTGCAGCAGTTCCCGGTTGAGGGCATGGGAGAGATCCCGCAGCTGACGAGCCAGGGCCAGCTCCACTCCCTCCAGCCAGGCCAGCAGCGCCACCGGATCGCGGGGCAGCAGTCCCCCACCTTCCGGCGGGCGGTAAAGGGCACCGGGGTCCTCCTCCTTGAGGCGGCCGGGGGAGAAACGCTCCAGGGCTTCGACCTCCAGCGCCAGGGCTCGGAAGCGGAACGGGAAGGCCACCTCCTCAGGCCCATCGCCTAGTAACCCCTCTTCCTCCGCATCTGCGGAGGGTCGGTCGCTGGCCTCATCGCCACTCGCAACTTCCTGGCCGTTGAACTCCGCTAGGCCTTGCTCGTACGGGAGCTCCAGCCCCCTGATGCCCCTGTCCATCCCCGCCGCCGCAGCGAGGGCAGAGAACAGGCTGAACAGATCTGAGGCCGTGGCATCCTCGTCCGGGTCGGCCAGGTCGGGCGGGAGGCCCTCGGAATCCTCATCCTCCGCATCGAGGCCGGAGGATTCCTGGGCCAAGGATTCCTCGGCTGAATCATTAGCGCCAAAGCCGGAGGCATCACCCCAGCCGAGCCAGCCCCCCTCGATGGGGAGATCCAGCCCGAGATGAACCGAGCCCTCATCAGGGAGGCTGACTGCCGAGCCACCCTGCGGAGCGCGGGAAGAACCGTGATCCGAGCGAGGGTCCGCGTTAGGAGCATCCGGCAAGGAGGGTTGAGGGCGGTCCCGTGCAGCATCCGGATCGCGATGAAAGCGATCAGCCCGGCGGGCTTCTTCGCGCGCGATCCGGCCCGCTAAACAAGCCAGCTGCTCCACCGTGAGAAGGGTGGTGCAGCGTCTCACCAGGGCCGTCACATTGCCGTGGAGGCGGCGGCGCTGGGCCTCAGAAAGGGTTGTGTAGCGATCGGGTTGCACCTGGGTTGCCAGGTGAAAGCACGCCTGATCCACACTCTGCGGCAGGATCTGGCGGAGCACTTGGAGGTAGAGCGCCAGCTGGCGATAAAGCTCCGGGTTGGTGCTCTCCATCTCACGCCGAATCAGCAGCAGATCGCCTTGCGTGGCCAATGGCCCGGAGACGGGGCTCATGGCAGCGAAGCCATGGGGAGGGATCAGGCCTTGCCCATGGCCGCCACTTCAGCAGCGAAATCGCTCTTCTCCACGTCGATGCCTTCACCGAGAGTGAAGCGGCTGAAACGGCGAACCTGGATGTTCTCGCCGGTCTTGCCGGCGGCCTGCTTCACCATCTCGCCCACCGTGATGGTGTTGTCACGGATATAGGCCTGCTCGAGCAGGGCGAGTTCTTTGAGGCGCTTGCCAATGCGCCCTTCCACAATCTTGACCTTCATCTCTTCCTTCTTGCCGGCCAGATCATCGCGGCCCATCTCGATCGCCTTTTCCCGCTCCGCCACCTCCGGGGGGATCTCCTCAGTGCTCACATAATCCACACTGGGGCAGGCGGCGATCTGCATGGCTACGTTGCGCACCAGCTCCTGGAACAGCTCACCGCGGGCCACGAAGTCGGTTTCGCAGTTCACCTCCACCAGTACACCCACGCGGGCACCGGTGTGGATGTAGCTACCGATGGCACCCTCGGCGGCGGTGCGGCCCGACTTCTTCTCGGCGGTGGCGATGCCCTTCTGGCGCAGCCATTCGGCGGCCTTGGTCATGTCGGCGCCGGATTCGGCCAGGGCCTTCTTGCAATCCATCATGCCGGCGCCGGTCTTGTCGCGCAGGTCCTTGACGAGCTTGGCGGTGATCTCAGCCATGGGAGGGGTGGGGTGGTAAGCGGGGAAGGGAGGAAATCTGCAGGGAGGAGAGCACGGGACTCTGCCCTGAAAGGTCTGCAACGACGTCCGGGCCGATCCGGAGCGCTAGTGGCGGGCCTGCTGTTGCTCTAGCTGATCGCTTGGAAAATGGTCTGTCGCCTCAATCGCCCCAGATGGTGCTCCATCAGCGGGCCCGATAGCAGGGGCAAGACCGTCAACGGCCTGGCCCTGCAATGGGGTGGGCGCAGCCCGGGGGCCTCAGCCCTCGTCGTCGCCGCCACGGTCCTGGGCGCCATGACGTCCTTCATTGATCGCATCGGCCAGGCGACCTAGCACCAACTGCACCGATCGCACGGCGTCGTCGTTGCAGGGGATGGGCACATCGCAAAGGTCGGGATCGCAATTGGTGTCCAGCATCGACACCAGCGGAATGTCGAGCTTGCGAGCCTCGAGCACGGCGTTGGTTTCGCGGCGTTGGTCCACCAGGATCACAACGTCGGGCAGGCGGCGCATGTTCTTGAGGCCGCCGAGGTATTTCTGGAGGCGATCCAGTTCACGACGCAGTACGGCCGCTTCCTTTTTGGGTCGCATGGCGATGGCGCCGGACGACTCCATGCGCTCCAGATCCTTGAGACGATCGATGCGGGCCCGCATCGTGGTCCAATTGGTGAGCATGCCGCCCAGCCAGCGCTGGTTCACGTAGGAGGCACCACAACGGGTCGCCTCCTGGGCGATCACTTCGGAGGCCTGTTTCTTGGTGCCCACAAACAGAAAGCGCTTGCCACTGCGGGAGGCACTGCGAGTCCACTTGTAGGCGTTGTTCATGCAGACCGCGGTCTGCACGAGATCGATGATGTGAACACCGTTACGCGCGCAATAGATGTAGCGCGACATCTTCGGGTTCCAGCGCCGGGTCTGGTGCCCAAAGTGGGCGCCAGCTTCCATCATCTCGGCGAGAGTGACGACAGCCATGGGATTCGGTTGGGTTTCGGGTTGGCCACCACCTGCCAGGAAAGCCGGACGAATGTGCAGGGTTGGTGCAGCGCGGGACGCGCTGGGACCGTTGCAACCGAAGCCGGATCACCCGAAACGTGCAGGTGTGCGGTTTGACAGGACCGCAACAACCTATCAAACGGCCCACTGGGGGCAGGCCAGGGAGACCCGCGCCACCAGCGGGGATCAGAGCCCCTGTTGCCGGGCTTCGCTGTAAAGAGCCTGGACACCGATCCGATTGAGGGGAAGGCGCAGGAGTTCCATCGCCAGACCAGGGCGACCGCGGCGGATCAACCAGCCCAGCAGGGGCCGCAGGCTGCGTTCATTGAGGAGGCCCCCCAGGGTGAGCAGCTCCCATAGGATTCGGTGCAGCCAGGTGTATTGGATGATGAAGCGCACCCGGCGAGTAGGGTGTTTGCGGTAAAACACAAGTCCCATCTTGGCCCGTTCCCGCTCCACCTGGATCAGCCGCGGGATCTGCTCCAGGCTGAGGGCCGGATGCCAGTGGTAGCCAACGGCGCGGGGGCAGCGCACCAGATCCACACCCAAGCGGCGCAGCCGCTCCCCGAGCTCAAGATCCTCCCAGCCGTAGAGGCGGAACGAGGTGTCGAACAGACCGGCACGCTCGAGAACCTGCCGGTCGATCGCCACATTGCCGGTGGCGAAATAGGCGAAGGACACATCATTGAGCTTGTGGGGCTCGCTGCTGGGATTCTCGAAATTGGCGGTGTTGACCACGGCTCCGTAGGTGAAGCAGAGCTTGTCCCCCCGTTCCCGCCAGCGTTCCTCAAGGGCGCGGGCGTGCTGCTGCAGGAAATCCGGCAGCACCACCAGATCGCTGTCGATGAACACGATCACGTCGCCGCCGGCATGCTCCACCCCCCGGTTGCGGCCCTCCGCTGGGCCGCCATGGTCCTGGCAGATGAGGCGCATATGGGGCAGGGAGGCGGCATGCTCCTGGAGCCAGGCCACGGTCTCGTCGGTGGAGCCGTCATCGACGAGAACCACCTCGAAGCGCTCGATCGGCGGCGCTAGCTCCTGGCGCTCCAAGGCCATCAGGCACTGGCGCAGGATCGGCAGACGGTTGTAGGTGGGGATGACGACGCTCAGGAACATGGCAACTGGAAGGGGGGCGTCGGATGGGGTGCGCCAGGGATGACCAGATTCGCCCTGACATTGCCCCTGACATTGGCCCTGACAAGGGACCGAGTCGTGGTGGATGGGAAGCCGAGTGGCACAAGCCAACTCGATCGATGGGTCCGATGCTCAGCCAGCAAAAAGGGGGATCCCTGGAGACCCCCCGCTGGGGCTGGTCGGCCCACGGCGCTGAGCCAGATCAGTCGGCAGCCCCACCGTTGTTGGCCGTGCCAGTCACGCCGTTGCCGGCGCCCTCGCCCCGACCCTCATTGCGCAGCTTGCGCTTCTTGAACTTGCGGGCGTAGGCGCGGTTGCGCTCCTGCTTTTCCTTCTTGAGATTCCTGCGCTTGGACATGCGGAAGGCTTTTCCTGGGGATTTGGATCTCTTTACCCTACCGAACCGCTGAGCGTTCGCTCGCTGATCCTGGCCTCGGATAGCCGCCCATCCTCCATCTCCACGAGACGATCGGCGACATCGAGAATGCGGGGGTCGTGGGTCACCATCAGCACGCTGCAGCCCTGATCGCGGGCGAGCCGCCGCAGCAGCTCCACCACCTCGCGGCCGGTGCGGCTATCGAGGGCCGCGGTGGGTTCATCGGCCAGCAGCAGCCGCGGCTGGGCCGCCAGGGCCCGGGCGATCGCCACCCTCTGCTTCTGCCCGCCGGAGAGGTCGTGGGGGAGTTTCGCCAAGTGGTCTCCGAGTCCTACGGCCCGCAACCACTGCCGGGAGAGGTCCCGCCGGGCCCGGTAACCAAGACCAGGAAGCAGGTCGGCCCCCATCTGCACGTTCTGCTCGGCACTCAGGCAGCGCAGCAGGTTGTGACCCTGGAAGATCATCCCAATCTGACGGCGCAGCAACTGGCGCTCCCTCCGGGCGGCACCATGGAGCTCCTGGCCGAAGAGCTGCACCGAACCCGCCATCACTTGCCGCAGGGCGCCCACCAGGGTGAGCAGGGTGGTCTTGCCACAGCCCGAGGGGCCCGTGAGCAGCACCACCTCTCCGGGGCGGATGGTGAGGCTCACCCGATCAAGCACCTGTCGCTGGTTGGCACCGCTGCCAAACCAGTGCTGGAGATCCCGCACGACCAGGCTCGCCGGTGTTGTGTCGGGTAGCGGGAGGCCCTCGATGCTGCGGGTGGAACCCGCCACAGGGGGGGCCGAGCCGTTGCGATGCCGGCTGACGATGCCATTGCCGGAATCGGAGCCTGGAGCGGGGGGTTGGGGAGCGCTGCTCACGGGTATCGAGGGCCTCAGAAGATTTCAGCGGGGTCGGCATCCCCGAGCTTGCGCATCGCCATCAGGGCCGAGCCCAGGCACATGGCGAGGATCATGCCGAACACCAGCAGCGAACGAGCACCATCCATCGCCACCGGCAACTTGGTGCCATTGCGGATCACGGTGTAAAGACCCTGACCGGCCAACCAGGCGGGCAGATAGCCCAACAGGGCCAACAGGAGGCCCTCCCGGGCCACCACTCCCAGCAGCTGGGGGAGGGGATAACCCATGGCCATCAAGGTGGCGTACTCGGGCAGGTGGTCACTCACATCGGAGTGGAGGATCTGATAAACGATCACCGAACCCACCACAAAGCCCATCCCGGCACCGAGGGTGAAGATGAAGCCGATGGCGGTGCTGCTGCGCCAGTAGTTCTTCTCGAACTCGACGAACCCCTGCTTGGAGTAGATCGCCACATCCGCCGGTAGATGGGATTTCAGACGGGCAGCAACGGTGGCGGGATCGGCCCCTGGGATGAGGCGGATCAGGCCCAGTTCGATGCTGCCGGGGGGCAGGCCGGGCATCAGCTGCAGAAAGGTCTCACTGCTGGTCAGCAGGTTGCCGTCGGCACCGAAGGAGGGGCCGAGCTCCACCAGACCCGCCACCCGCACCCGCTTGCCGGCCACTTCGGTTTCGATCGTGCGGCCCTGCTTGTACCAGTCGGCGATGGGCCCGAACTCCGGCCGGGAAAGCGAATCGAACAGAACCCGGCCCCTTTGGCTAAGCACGCGAGTGCGCTCCACCAAACCGGTGTCGGTGAACAGGGGATCGCCGGGCTCAAAGCCCACCGCCAGGATCGAGCGGGTGCTGCGGGTCTGGGGATTGCGCCAGAGCAGGAAGTTCCAGTGCACGGGCGTGGTGCCGGCCACATCCGGATCGGCCATCACCTGCACCAGCCGCCGCCTCGGAAAACTGGCCATGGCGATCGAGCTCATGGTGCGCGGGCTCACCAGCACGAGATCGGCGGCGAAGCGCTTGTGCAGGGTCACGCTGGCGTCGAAGAGGCCATCCCGGAACCCCAGCTGCAGGAACATCAGGATTCCGGCGAAGGAGATCCCGGCCAGGGCCACCAGAAGGCGCCCGGGCTGACGGGTGAGCAGCAGCCAGGACAGGGGAATGCGCCGGTCGGGCCAGAGATGGTCCAGCACGGTCAGAACCTCATGACGCCAGCTTGGCGATCACCTTGAGCCCGGTGAGCTGACGCACCCGCTGGGCATCAACCGCATCCAGACGGACCCGCACCTCCACGATGCGGGCGTCGGCGTCGCCAGTGGGGTCGGTGGAGAGCACCTGCCGCTGCCGCACCTGGGGGCTGATCCGGCTCACCCGGCCGCCGAGGGTGCCGCTGAAACCGCCGTTCTCGCTGGTGAGACGCACGGGCATGCCAACCCTCACCCGGGCGATGTCGCTTTCATAGACCTCCACCACGGCCTCCATGCGGTCGCTGGCGCCGAGCTCCAAGATGCCCTTATCGCCAGGACGCTCGCCGACACGGGCGTTGATCCGCAGCACCGTGCCGGCGATCGGGGAACGCAACTCGGTGTTGTCGAGGTCGGCCTCCTCCTTCACCAGCTCGGCCTGGGCCTCCTGCAACAACCCCAGAAGCAGCAGGTGTTTCTGCTCGCGCCGGTCAAGCTCATCGACCGCGATCGCTCCCACCTTGGTGAGCTGGCGGTAACGATCGAGCTCCCGGTTCTCCACGGTCAAACGACGCTGGAGATTAGTGATGCGGGCGCGGAGCACATCCCGCTGGGCGCGCTGGGTGGGGCCGGTGTCAAACCGGGCCAGAAGCTGACCTGGCTCCACCTTTTGGCCTTCCACCACTTCCAGGGCGGTGATCCTCGGGGTGGCGCCCATGTCGCTGGAGGGGGCGGCCAGCACGCGGATGTCGCCGGCGGGCTCCAGCCGCCCCAGGGCCGCCACAGCCTCGGGCCGCGGCGGGGAAGGCGTGGAGCGCACCGCCGGAGTCGGCCGGCTGGCCTTGCCCAGCCAGCCGGCTTTCCAGGCCACGGCCCCAACACCGGCTGCCAGGGCCAGCGCGCCGATCAGCAGGGTCAGGAGAGGGCGGGAGGATCGTCGAACAGGAGGTTCTCTATGTATTGGTCCGCCCAGGCGGGGTTGAACGCCTTCTCCAACACCCGGCGGGTCTTGTCGTTCTGTTTCTGTTGCTTGCAATAGCGCTGCTGACCCTCCCATCGACTCACCGTAGCTGGATCCACCGGGGCCTGGGCCGTGCCCTCCGACACAGAGGCGGCAAGCACCCCCAGCACGGCGGCCACGTGCTCGATGAAGCGCTCCTCCTCGGCCCGATCGACCGGCCGCACGAACAACACGTGGGGGGAGAAGATCCCACCCCAGGCCGGCAACTCCCGCTCCTGGGAGAAGGTGCCGTAATCCAGGGCTGCGAGGGCCCGGTCGATCCCGGCGGGCAGGGCTCCGGCCACGGGGGAAAGGTCCACGATCGCGGCGGACACCACCCCGCGGCCGGCCACGATGTCAGCCCCAAACACCGGCAGGTCGAAGGTGGGTTCGGGGAAGAAAACGCAGTGAAGAATCTGGAGGCCCGCGCCCAGACGGGCCGTTTCCAGATGCAGTTTGCGCAGACCCCGGCAGCGGTGCACCTCGTTGCGGATGAAAAGGTCCTCACCATCGAGGCTGCCGCTGATCGCTTCCAGGGCCGGATCGATCGGCAGGGGCTCCAGCTCGGGCAAGCCCTCACGGCAGGTGCGGATCCGCCCGGCCAGGGCATCCACCAGCGGATGGATGCCCCCGGACACCCGGGTGGCTCCTTCCTTGGGGCCGGATCCAGGGTCAGCTGCGGCGCGGGTTGGGGAATCCGGTGTCATCGCGGCGCCGCAGCCAGCAGAATGGCGATCCTGACACCCGCGCATGCCCTCCCCATCCCGTTGTTGCGGCCCGTTGCTCCCCGGGCTGGAGCAACCGAACCGCAGGGTGCTTGCCAATGGAGCCGAACTGGTGAGTCTCGATTTGGCCGAGGCCCCCTTGGTTTGTCTCGACTTTTGGTGCCGCGCCGGCAGCGTGTTCGAAGCCGGCAGTGAGAGCGGCATGGCCCACTTCCTCGAGCACATGGTGTTCAAGGGCAGCCACAGCCTGGCGGCGGGCGAATTCGACCGCAGGATCGAGGCCCTGGGCGGCAGCAGCAATGCCGCCACCGGCTTCGATGATGTGCACTACCACGTGCTGATTCCTCCCAAGGCGGCCGCGGAAGCCCTCGAGCTCCTGCTCGATCTGGTGCTGGAGCCTCGCCTTGAGGCGGAAGCCTTCGTCATGGAGCGCCAGGTGGTGCTTGAGGAACTTGCCCAGAGCGAAGACCAGCCGGAGGAAGTGGCCGTGCAGCAGCTCCTGGCGATGGCCTGCCCCGGCCACGCCTACGGACTACCGATCTTGGGCCACCGTGAGGCCCTGCTGGCCCACGAGCCCGAGGCCATGGCGGCCTTCCATCGGCGCCTCTACGGCGGTGGCCGTTGTGTGCTGGCCTTCGCCGGTGCCCTGGCTGGTACTGACCTGGAGGCGAGGGCCGCTGAGGGGGCGCTCGCCTCCCTCAACCCCCTCGCAGGGCTTCCGCCCCTCGAGCCTCTGCGGGTGCAAGCGGGTGAGCGGCGGCTGGAGCTGCCCCGCCTAGAGGCGGCCCGCCTGCTGATGGCCTGGGCCCAACCGCCGGCCCGGGATCTCCACGGGGTCATGGGGGGGGATCTGGCGACGTCTCTCCTGGCCGAAGGACGGCGGAGCCGCCTGGTGGCGAGATTGCGGGAGCAGCTGCAGCTGGTGGAGAGCGTGGATCTGGACTTACACCCGATGGAATGCGGCAGCCTGGCGCTGCTCGAGGCGGTGTGCGATCCCGAGGATCTGCCGGCGGTGCGCGCCGCCATCCACACCGTCTGGGAGGAGGTGATGGCCGAACCGGTGCAGGCACCCGAATGGTCGCGGGTTCGGCGGCTAGTGACGAACAGCTACCGGTTCGGGATGGAGGCACCCGGCAACGTGGCCGGACTGATTGGCACCGGGCATCTCTGGGGCCGCTACCAGAGTCTGGAGGCCCCCCTCGAAGCGATCGAGGCCTGGGATCCGGAAACCCTGCGGGCCGAAGCTCTGTCCAGCCTGGATCCTCGCCGCGCCGCTGTGCTTGAGGCGGTGCCCGCATGACCGACGCCATCCCCTTCACCGTGCCCAGCTTCAGCCTCAGCGGCGGCCTGCCGGTCATCGCCCGCAGCCGTCCGGGGCCGGAGATCCTCGCGGCCCGGCTGGTGATCAGGGGCGGCAGTGGCGCCGATCCGCTGCATCGGCGGGGCGCCCATCAGCTGCTGGCCGGAACCATGACCCGGGGCTGCGGCCACCTCGATGCCGACGCCCTCGCCGATCTGGTGGAGGGGGCGGGGGCCGCGCTGCGGGCCGAAGCCCATGAGGATTCCCTGGTGCTTGGTCTCAAGTGCGCCGCCACCGACACCCCGGATCTGCTGCCCCTCCTTCTCGCCATGGCGCGGCGTCCCCTCCTGGCCCCGGACCAGGTGGCGATCGAGCGGCAACTCAATCTTCAGACCCTCCAGCGCCAGAAAGAAGACCCCTACCAGTTGGCCCACGATCAGTTGTTGCGCCAGCTCTACGGCCAGGGCCCCTATGGCCACGATCCCCTCGGGGTTGAGGGGGAGCTCAAGACGATCTCGGCCGATCAGCTCGGTGATCTGGCGGTGGGTCTGGGGCAGCAGGGCGCGGTTTTGGTGCTCGCCGGAACCCTTCCCGACAACCTCCAGTCCCTAGTGGAGGACTCCTTAGCGGGCCTTCCCTGGGCCACCCACCTCCCCCTGGCTTCTACGGAGGGAGCGCAGCCGCCCGCATCGAATGGCGTGCCAACGGACGGAGGCACCGTGATGGCCCTGGAGCAGGACACAGAACAGCTCGTGCTGATGCTGGGGTGCCCCACCGTGCCGCTCGGCCATCCCGATGCCCTGCCGCTGCGGCTGCTCCAGACCCACCTGGGCCTAGGCATGTCGAGCCGCCTGTTCGTGGTGATGCGAGAGGAACGGGGCCTGGCCTACGACGTGGGGGTGAGCCACCCGGCCCGCTGCGGTGCCGCCCCGTTCGTGATGCACCTCTCCACTTCCGCCGACCGGGCCGAGGAGGCCACGGCCTGCCTCCTGGAGGAATGGCGGCGACTGCTGGAGGAACCCCTGGATCCGGCGGCCCTGGATTTGGCCCGCGCCAAGACCATCGGCCAGGACGCGATGGGGCGCCAGACCTGCGCCCAGATCGCTGAACGGCTGGCCCTGGTGCTCAGCCATGGCCTGCCCGCCGACCATGTGGAACGGTGCCTGGCTCGGGCCGCCGAGCTCGATGGAGCGGCGCTGCAGCAGGCCGCCCGCCGCTGGCTTCCGCAGGCCAGCCTCAGCCTCGTGGGGCCGGCTCCCGCCCTGGCCTCCGCCACGGCCGCCTGGGAGGCCGCCGGCGGAATGGATCTCAGTCGCTTCCGGACGCCAGCCTGAGGTCCTTTGCTGCCAGCAGGAAGGTGCCCCGCCGGAAGCGCACGGCCAGTTGGTCGCGGGGGCGGATCTCGCTCACCGACCCCACCTCGCCGTTCGCTATGAGGTCAGGGGGGCGCAGCATCGGCATCGGATCGGCCGTCTTGAGGTAAGGAACGCTCTGCAGCAAGCAGACGCGATCGCCCACGACGAAGCTGGGCGATGCAACCGGTTCGGATGTCTCCCCGCTATCTCCCTGCTCGGCCTGCTTCACCGGATCGCCCCTTCTCAGCAGAACCTAGCTGCAGCAGGATGGGTGCCTGACCCACCCACGGAGAAACGATTGCGGGCCCTTGCCACCTGGAGCGGAGCGATCGCCGGTCTGCTGCTGATCGTGGCCGGCGGGCTGATCCCCGCCTTCCTGGCGCTTCCAGGCCCGGAAGGGTGGAGCCTCCGTCCCCTGGGGATCACCCTCCAGGTGCCTGCCCTTCTCCTCACTGCGTTGGTGGCCGGTCCCCGCAGTGCCCTGCTGGCTGCGGTGGCCTATCTGAGCGTGGGGCTGTTTCAGTTGCCGGTGTTCCAGCAGGGCGGTGGGATCGGCTATCTGGTGGATCCGGGATTCGGCTATCTGGCGGGTTTTGTTCCAGCGGCCTGGATCACGGGGCGACTGGCTCGCCAGCGCGGCATGGACGATCCCCTCGCCCTCTCCGCGGCGGCAGGGGTTGGACTTCTGGTGCTGCAGCTCTGTGGCCTGCTCAACCTGCTCATCGGCGCCCTTGCCGGACGCTGGGGCACCAGCCTGGTGCCGCTCCTGGTGGGCTATGGACTGGCGATCCTTCCCCAGGCCCTGCTGTGCTGCGCGGTCGGGGTGCTGGCCTGGGTGCTGAGGCGGGTGCTGCTGATGCCATCTTGAGAGGCTGAGCGTGCCCGATTCCATTCCAAGCCCAACCAACGCCTCGCCGGGATCCCCCGCTCCAGGCCCTGGATCGCCCCGATCCCGCAACGACAGGGCCCTGCCGCTGCTCCTTGCCCTGGTGGTGCTGATCGCGGACCAGTGGAGCAAATCGTGGGTGCTCAGCCACCTAGAACCAGGACGGCTGTATCCCTTCCTGCCTGGTCTGCTCGCGCTGCAGCGCGTGAGCAACACCGGCGCCGCCTTCAGCCTGTTCCGAGATTCGGTGCAGATCCTCGGCGTCGTGAGTCTGGCGGTGAGTGCCGCCTTGCTGCTGTGGATCCTCTGGAAGCCGCCCCATGGCCTCTGGCCCAGGCTGGCCCTCGGTTTCCTGCTAGGAGGGGCGGCCGGCAACGGCCTGGACCGCTGGAACCATGGAGCGGTGACCGACTTTCTGGCCACCGTGCCCTTCTCCTTCCCCGTGTTCAACCTGGCGGATGTGGCCATCAACCTGGCGGTGGCCTGCTTCGCCCTCGACCAGCTGGCGGCCTTCCTGCCGCGACGCTCCGGCCCCGGCAGCCCCCGATCCCGGGGAAGCCAGGGTTCAGGACGGGGCGCCGGCCCCGGCGGCAGCCATGGCTGAGCGCCCCTGCCCCACCCTCTCCGTTCATCTGGACCACCAGCTGGAGCGGCGGGTTCCCCTGCACGGCAGCCTCTATCGGATCGGCCGGGATCCCAATGCCGAGGTGCTGCTGGAGCAAGCGGCGGTCAGCCGTCGCCATGCCTTCTTAGAACGGCGCGGAAGCCACTGGCTGCTTAGCGATGCAGGCTCCACCAACGGATTGTGGTGGCAAGGGCGCCGGGTGCGGGAACTGCTGCTGCGCGATGGGGATCGGGTGCGGCTGGGGCCGCCCGAACTGCCGGATCTGCCCGAAATCAGCTTTCACGCCGCCGAGCCCGGCCGCCGGCTGCGGCGGATCCGGCTGGCAATCCTGGCTCCTGCCGCCCTGGCCGGGGGAGGCCTGCTGCTCTGGCTCCTAGGGGCCGTGTTGGTGCCGATCCGGGGAAGCCTGGCGACCGTCCGGGGGCCGCTGCTGCTCTACGACCGTGCCGATCGGCCGATCGCTTCGGCCGATGACCGTCGCCACCGGGAACAGGCGAAGCTTGAGGGCTATCCGCGGGTGCTGATCGATGCCCTGCTCGCCAGTGAGGACAGCCGCTTCTGGTGGCACCCCGGCATCGACCCGATTGGCACCGGTCGCGCCCTGGTGACCAACCTGCTGGGCGGCCGGGTGCTGGAGGGGGGGAGCACCCTCACCCAGCAACTGGCCCGCAGCCTCTACCCGGCCCAGGTGGGTGAGGGCGAGACCCTGGGCAGGAAAGTGCGCGAACTGCTCGTGGCCTTGCAACTTGAGGCGCGCTTCAGCAAGAGCGATCTGCTCCTGAGTTATCTGAACCGGGCGTTTTTGGGGGCAGGCTGGGGCTTCGAAGATGCCTCCCGCCGACTGTTCGCCAAGCCGGCCCGGACACTGGCTCTGGAGGAGGCCGCCCTCCTGGTGGGCATGCTCTCCTCTCCCTACGGCCACGATCCCTGTAGCCGCCCCCAGGATTCCCTGGAGGCCCGCAACGCCGTGCTTCACAAAATGGTGGACACCGGCCGCATCTCCGCCGATCAGGGCCGCCGCGCCCGCCGCCTGCCGATCCGCCTGAGCGTGGATGCCTGCCGGGGCAATGAACGCCGGGCCATGCCCTTCTACAGCGATCAGGTGCGGCGGGACCTCGATGCATTGGTGGGGGCGGATGTGGCGGCGGAAGGGAACTACCTGGTGGACACCCACCTGGATCCGGCCTTACAGGAACTGATCGAACGCTTGCTGCGGGAGCACATCGAGGCCAGTCGCTCCCTCGGCGTTTCAGAGGGGGCGGTGGTGGTTCTCGACAGCCGCAACGGCGGCATCCTGGCGATCGTCGGGGGGCGCGACTACCGCAAAAGCCAGTTCAACAGGGCCTCGATGGCGCTGCGCCAGCCGGGAAGCACTTTCAAGTTGGTGCCCTATGCGGCAGCGATCGAACGCGGTGCCAGGCCCGGCCACACGGTGAACTGCGGGCCCCTCACTTGGCAGGGCCAGGTGTTCGACAGCGGCTGCGGCGGCAAGATCAGCTTGCGGCAGGCCCTGGCGATCAGCAGCAACACCGCCGCCCTGCGACTAGCCCGGCGGGTGGGCCTCGACGCGGTGGTTCACAAGGCCCGGGACCTGGGCTTCAGCACGCCGCTCGATCCCGTGCCGGGCCTGGCCTTGGGCCAGAGCGAGGTGACCCTGCTGGAACTCACCGCCGCCTACGCCGCCGTGGCCGATAACGGCCTCTGGCATGCCCCAAGCACCATCCGCCATCTCACCGACGCCGAAGCCTGCCCGACCGGGACAGCGGAGAAGGGTTGCCGCAGCGCACCGAAGACCTCCGTGGCCCCCAGGGCAGCCCGCTCCAGGGATGGGAAGGTGGACCCCGGCAAGCTTGAGGCCGCCAAGCTGGAACCCGGGAAGGTCGAGCCCGGCGGCGTGGCCGGAGCGGCCGGTCGGCGGGCCATGGCCCCAGCCACGGCGAAGCTGATGCAGGAGATGCTGCGAGGCGTGGTGAACGGGGGTACCGGAACCGCCGCCTGGGTGAGCGGTGGGGTGTGGGGGAAGACGGGCACCACCAACGACGGTCGCGACCTCCTATTCGTGGGCGCCGTGCCTGATCGCCACTGGGTGATGGGGGTGTGGCTGGGCAACGACGACAACTCACCCAGCCGCTCCACCAGCCACCTGGCCGCTGAGCTCTGGGGCCGGATCGTGCGCTCCTCGGTGGCCTCCCCCTGATGCTCCCCAAGCGCCTCTGGCTCTGGATTGCGCTGGCCTTGCTGCTGCTGGTGGTGGTCGCCGTGGTGCTGCAGGCCTTCAATCAGCTTCTTTGGCAACTCAGCTACTGGCTTCCGGGCTGGCTTATTGGTCCGCTGGTGTTGCTCGTGCTCGCCGCCATCGGCCTGGCCCTGGCCCAGGTGGGCCTGCCCTGGCTCCAGGTGCTGCGCCAGGGGAAAGGTGCCGCTCCGGGCCGGCGCGGCGAGGCCCCGCTGAACCTGGAGCGGCCCGCCAGCCGTCGGGAGGCGGCGGAACGCAATCTCGACGCGATCGACCGCACCCTCGAACGGGTGCGCGATGCGGTGGAGCGGGAGGCGCTGCAGCAAGAGCGGATCCGTATGCAGACCGAGCTGGAGCGCGGCGATCTGCGGATCGTGGTCTTCGGCGGCGGATCCGTGGGCAAAACCTCCCTGATCCGGGCCCTGCTGCAGGAACTGGTGGGGAGTGTGGGGGCCCCGATGGGCTCCACCACCAGTTCCTCCTCCGACCGCTACCGCCTGCGGCTGCGTGGGCTGGAGCGGGCCGTGATCCTGGAAGACACTCCCGGCATCCTCGAATCGGGCGCGGAGGGCCTGCGGCGTGAAGAGCTGGCTCGTCGTCAGGCAGCCCGGGCCGACCTGCTGCTGCTCGTGGTGGATGGCGACCTACGGGCCAGTGAACTGGCGGTGTTCGACACCCTGGCGAGCCTCGGCAAACGGCTGCTGCTGGTGCTCAACAAATGCGATCTCCGGGGCGAACGGGAGGAGGAACGGCTGCTGGAGTTACTGCGGCAGCGCTGCGGCAAGCGGATCAGCGCCGAGGATGTGATTCCGGCCAGCGCCTCCCCCCAGAGCGTGCCCATGCCGGGCGGCAGGCCCCTGCAACCCGAACCCGAGGTGGAGCCCCTGCTGCGCCGCATCGCGGCGGTGCTCCATGCCGACGGGGAAGAACTGATCGCCGACAACCTATTGCTGCAGTGCCGCCAACTGGGCGAGGCGAGCCGTCAGCTGCTCGATCAGCAGCGTCGCCGCGATGCCGAGGGCCTCGTGGATCGGTACATGTGGATCGGCGCCGGGGTTCTGGCGGTCACCCCCCTTCCCGGCCTCGATCTACTGGGCACCGCGGCGGTGCAGGCCCAGATGGTGATCGAGATCGGCCGTCTCTACGGGGTGAATCTCAGCCGCAGCCATGCCCAGGATCTTGCCCTCACCGTGGGCCGCAGCCTGGCGGGTCTCGGCCTGGTCAAGGGCGGGGTGGCGCTGCTGGGCTCGGCCCTCAGCCTCAACCTGCCGGCCCTGCTGGTGAGCCGGGCGGTGCAGGCGGTGAGCGCGGCCTGGCTGACCCGCCTGGCGGGCCGCAGCTTCATCGTGTATTTCCAGCAGGGCCAGGACTGGGGCGATGGCGGCCTGCCGGAGGTGCTTCAGCGCGAATACGACCTCAACCGGCGCGAGGGAGTGCTGAAGCGTTTCCTGGAGGCCGCCTACCGCCAGGTGGTGGAGCCCCTCAAACAGCAGGCCCTGCGTCTGCCCCCCCGACCCGAGAACCCTTCCAAGCCGTTCAGGCCCGGGGCGGCCCAGACACCGGAGCCCCCGATCCGGGAAGCGAAGGCTGAAGGGCGGCCGGAACCGCTTCGGCGAAGGCCTCCGGAGGCGGGGGAAGCAAGGGACCGGAGCGATCGAGCACGCTGACCACGAGGAGGTAGAGCGCCCCGATCAGGATTGAGAGGGCACCGGTGAGGATCGCCACCCACCGGGAACGGCGATCTCGGTTGGAGTCGCGGCGCGGCGGCAGGAGCGGTTCCGGGCCAGCTGAGTCGTCCATGGGTGGCCGCAAGGCCGACGGTCGGGCCCCGGCATGTTGGCAGACGCGGTGGGGCTGCCGGGATCAGCCGGGGGGTCGGACGGCTTCGCCGCAGCTGCCCAGCAGGATCGCGCTGAGGGCCTCCAGGTGCTCGCTGCCGGTGTGGGGATTACCCAGCACCGCCTTGAGATGGTGGTGGCCTTGGTAATCGGGTCGCGACAGCATTAATCCCTCCCGCAACAGCAACTGGCGGGTGCTTTGGCTCCAGAGGTCACAGCCGTCACGGTCGAGGCCCTCGGGCCGGAAGGCCAGCAGGTGGAAACTGCCGCCGAGAACCTGCAGCCGTCCGTCGCCAGCGAGAAGTTGCTCGAGCTGGCGACGACGGCCAATGGCCCCATCGAGCACGGTGGCGATGCCATCCAGGCCCAGCTGGCGCAGACCCAACCAGAGCTTGAGCACTTCCGCCGGTCGTGTGCCCTGCAATCCGCCCTCGCCGCCATGGCAGCCACCCCGGCTTGGCTCCATGTAGGGCAGACCGGTGGCGAAGGTGGCGCCGAGGGCGGCGGGGGAGGCCAGCAGCAGAAGCGAGGAGGTCTTGGTGATCCCCAGCAGCTTCTGGGGATTCACGGTGACCGAATCCGCTAGCTCGAGGCCGACAACACGGTGGCGATGGGAATCGGCAAGAGCAAAGACCGCTCCAATCGCCCCATCCACATGGAGCCACACCCCATGCTGATGGCAGAGGGCGGCGATGGCGGGCAGAGGATCCACCGCTCCCCGCACGGTGGTGCCGGCGGTGGCCACCACAGCGATCACGGGAACGCCCCGGCGATCCAGGTCGGCTAGATCCTCACCGAGACGGGTGGCATCCAGGCGGCCCGCGGCGTCCACGGCAATCGAGCACAAGGCAGCGGGGGGCAGGCCCATCACCCGCATCGCCTTGGCCAGAGAGACATGGGCGTCGGCACTGCAGAGCACCACCGCCTCGCCCACGCCATCGAGGCCCCGCTGGTGGCGAGCCACCACCAGCGCCATCAGGTTGCTGAGGGTTCCGCCACTGGCAGGCACCCCTCCGGAACCGGCAGGCAGGCCGATCGCTTCGGCCAGCCAGCTGCAGAGGGCCTTCTCGAGCCGACTGAGGCTGGGGGAGAGTTCCTCGGCCAGCAAATTGTTGTTAAGGCCCGCCGCGATCAGCTCGCCCACCACCGAGGCAATCAGTGGGGGCGGGTCGAGATGGGCCATAGCCCCGGGGTGGTTGGGGTTGTAGGCCCCCACCATGAGTTGCTGCACCTCGGCCAGCAGTGCGTGGTTGCCGATGCCGCGCAACCCGGGAGCCACGGGCGGCTGCATGGCGAGGCCGGGAAGGGGTGGCTGGTGAATGGCGGATGCGAACCAGCTGCCCAGCAGAGCCGAGGCACCCTGAAGCAACCCCTGCAGGGCGGGATCGAACGCCTGCGGGTCAGGGAAGGGAAGGCCGGTCGTGGTGGAGCCCTGCTGGGGTGGCGGGGCTTGGGGCACGCTGACCAAGGGCGGCTCATTCGGTGGAGGCATTCTGCCCTTCGCCGGTCCCGGCGCGCCTCGCGCAGGGGAAGCAGATCGCGGCTCGGTAACCGCGGCTGCGGGGCAGGCGCCGGGTCTGGAGCTACAACCGAACCGCAAGGCTGTGAGCGGAGGCCCCGTGCGGGCGAATCCCTGGGACATGTGGATGGAGAGGCTGCTGCGGCGGGCCGATCAGGTGGGTCGGGAGGGGGAGGTGCCCGTGGCCGCGGTGGTGCTGGATGGAGAGGGCAAGGCCGTGGGTTGGGGGAGCAACCGACGCCATCGCCATCAGGATCCCCTCGGCCATGCGGAGCTGGTGGCCCTGACCCGGGCGGCCCGGCTGCGGGGCAGCTGGAGGTTTCATGACTGCACCCTCGTGGTCACCCTGGAGCCCTGTCCGATGTGCGCCGGAGCTCTGGTGCAGGCCCGCATGGGACGAGTGGTGTTCGGGGCCGGCGACCCCAAACGGGGGGCACTAGGGGGAACCATCGACCTCTCCCGGCACGCCAGTGCTCACCACAAGATGGTCGTGGTTGCTGGGGTTCTGGATTCCCAGGCCCGCAGCCAGCTGGAGGGGTGGTTTCGGCAGCGGCGCCAACGGACCGACGACGAGCAAAGACCCGATTGAACACAGAGCCACATCGAGCTGCCGCATGGGCAGAGGGCCAATAGGGAGAGGTCGAACGGAACTGCCGTGGCGCTCAGCCAACGGCAGCCGCAATGGGAACGGTGAGTTGGAAGGCCGGCAATTCGCTGGCGAAGAGATCGAGGAGACGGTCCACGTTCTCGGGGGTGCTGTTGTAGCCCATCAGCCCGATCCGCCACACCTTGCCGGCCAGGGCTCCGAGGCCACCGCCCACTTCGATGCCGTGGCGATCAAGCAGGTGGCGGCTGAAGGCCTTGCCATCCACCCCCTCCGGAATCCGCACCGTGGTGAGGGTGGGCAGCCGCAGTTCCTCAGGCACGTGCAGGGCTAGACCAAGGGATTCCAGGCCGGCCCACAGCCGTTCGGCGTTGCGGCGATGGCGGGCCCAGGCATTCTCGATGCCCTCCTCGGCCAGGAGGCGCAAGGCTTCCCGCATGCCGAAATTCATGTTCACGGGTGCCGTGTGGTGGTACACCCGGTCGGTACCCCAGTACTGGTTCAGTAGCGAGACATCGAGATACCAGTTGGGCACTTTGCCGGTGCGGGCCAGCAGCTTGGCCTCGGCGCGGGGACCCATGGTGAAGGGACCCAGGCCCGGGGGACAGCTGAGGCCCTTCTGGCTGCAGCTGTAAGCCAGGTCCACCTTCCAGTCATCGAGGAAGAGGGGCACACCCCCCAGGGAGGTAACAGTGTCGAGCAGCAGCAGGCAGTCGTGCTGGCGGCAGAGGTCACCGATGCCCTCCATTGGCTGGCACACCCCGGTGGAGGTTTCGGCATGCACCATCGCGAGGATGGCGGGCTTGTGGGTGGCGAGGGCTTCGGCGATCTCGGCCTGGCTGAAGGCCTCGCCCCAGGGGCGTTCAATCGTGACCACCTCGGCGCCGTAGCGGCCGGCCATATCAACCAAGCGCAGGCCGAAGTAACCCTTCACCGCCACCAGAACCTTGTCGCCGCGCTGCACGGTGTTGGCCAGGGTGGCCTCCATAGCGGCGCTGCCGGTGCCGCTCATGGGAATCGTGAGGCGGTTATCGGTCTGCCAGGCGTAACGAAGCAGTTCCTGCACCTCCCCCATCAACTCGATGTAGAGGGGATCAAGGTGCCCGATCGGCATGCGGGCCAGGGCTTGGAGCACGGTGGGGTGGGCATTGGAAGGGCCCGGTCCGAGCAGGAGGCGATCCGGCGTGGCGATGGGGGCCAGCCCGAGCCTGTGCGCGGTAGACACGGAAGTCGGGGTGGGGAGAGAAGCCAAGACCAGTACGGAACGAAACGACGATCGATGGAGATTAGGCAACCACATGACCCGACAGCGGGTAACGCCCAGGGGTTGCTCGCTGAATGCCCGAAGCCCGTGCGGGGGCGAAAACGGGCCGGACTATTTCGGTCTCTGGTTCAGCAACTGGGAGGCCGTGAGCTGGCGATCGGATGGGGGCGTGGGCCGGACGACCGCCGGTAGGTCAGCGGGACCGGACGTTGGTGGCGGCCAGACCGCGGCAGAGGTGGTCGAAAGGGGGACGGACTACGGAATTTACGGAAGCCGCGTCGGCGAGACCGGTTGCGAGCAACTTCTCCACCACTTGCTCAGCAAGGAGGGCGATGCCCCGCACGGTGGGTCCAGTGGGAACCCCAAGGCTCTTGTAGGTGTCGTCGAGTCCGTTGAGAACGCGCTCATCGAGGATCTTCACATCGTCCGCGATCAGCGCATAGCTGGCGTAGCGAAGGAAGTAATCGAGATCACGCAGACAGGCCGCCAGACGGCGCGTGGTGTAGGCATTGCCTCCGGGCAAGATCAGCTCGGGGTCCTCAAGCCAGAGCCGCTGGGAGGCCTCGCGAACGATGGTGGCAGCTTCACCATTAATCAGTTCAACGGCGGCGAGCCGCAGGGCCGACTGGGAGTAGTAGCTGTCAATGCGATCGATCGCGGAGCGGTCGAAGTAGCGGCCCAGCTGGTCGTAGCGACCGATCAGCCCGGTGATGGCATCGCGCATGGGTGGAAATGGATCGGCGCACCTGCAGCGGAAGTTAGCACTTGCAAACGCCAAGATTCCTGTCCCCTGGTGGGATCCGGGCGTTTTGACAGAAACGGTTACGCGGCCGGCCTGGCACGCTCTGAGCCGAGCAAAGGGCGGTCGAACCTGAAACGGGGCAGAGCGCCGCAGCGGCGCTCGCGCTCGAAGCCGCCCGAGCCCAGCAAGGGCGGCTTCGGTCACAACGGCTACAAATTGGGTTCGGTATCACTCCGTACCGTCTGCCATTGGCGCGCCTAGGGCGCTCCTTCACCAGCCCCACCCCTTCATGGCCAAGACAGCGAACGACGTTCTCCGTCAGATTAAGGACGAGGGGATCGAACTGATCGATCTGAAATTCGTCGACCTGCACGGCAAATGGCAGCACCTCACGGTCTGCAACGACCTGATCGATGAAAGCGCCTTCACCGATGGCGTGGCGTTCGACGGCTCCTCGATCCGCGGTTGGAAAGCCATCAACGAGTCGGACATGGCGATGGTGCCGGATCCGAATACCGCCTGGATCGATCCCTTTTACAGCCACAAGACCCTCAGCCTGATCTGCTCAATCCAGGAGCCCCGCAGCGGCCAGCCCTACAGCCGCTGCCCCCGCGCCCTGGCCCAAAAGGCGCTCGACTACCTGGGTAGCACCGGCATCGCCACCAAGGCCTATTTCGGTCCGGAACCGGAATTCTTTGTCTTCGACGATGTGCGCTACAAGAGCAGCAATGGTGGCAGCTTCTACCAGGTGGATTCCAACGAGGCCGCTTGGAACATCGACCGCGTTGAGGAGGGAGGCAACCTCGGCTACAAAATACTGCTTAAGGAGGGCTATTTCCCCGTTGCCCCCAACGACACCCTGCAGGACATCCGCAGCGAGATGCTCCTCACCATGGCGGCCCTCGGGGTGCCAATCGAAAAGCAACATCATGAGGTGGCCACCGCCCAACATGAACTCGGCATCAAGTTCGCCGAACTGATCAGCGCGGCCGACAACGTGATGATCTACAAGTACGTGGTGCGCAACATCGCCAAGAAGTACGGCAAAACGGCCACCTTCATGCCCAAGCCGATCTTCGCCGACAACGGCAGCGGCATGCACGTGCACCAGAGCCTCTGGAACGACGACCAGCCCCTCTTCTTCGGCGAAGGCACCTACGCCAACCTCTCCCAGACTGCCCGGTGGTACATCGGTGGCCTGCTGAAGCACGCCCCCAGCTTCCTCGCCTTCACCAACCCCACCACCAACAGCTACAAGCGCCTGGTGCCCGGTTTCGAGGCGCCGGTGAACCTGGTGTATTCCCAGGGCAACCGTTCGGCCGCCGTGCGGATCCCGCTCACCGGTCCGAGCCCTAAGGCAAAGCGTCTGGAGTTCCGCTCCGGCGATGCCCTCGCCAACCCCTACCTGGGCTTCGCCGCCATGCTGATGGCTGGAATCGACGGCATCAAGAACCAGATCGATCCGGGCGACGGCACTGACGTCGACCTGTTCGAACTCTCGGCCGAGGAGCTCGCCAAGATCTCCACCGTGCCCGCCTCCCTCAACGGGGCCCTCGAAGCCCTCAAGGCCGACAAGGACTACCTGCTGGCCGGCGGTGTGTTCAGTGATGACTTCATCGATAACTGGATCGCCCTCAAATATGAGGAGGTGCAGCAGCTGCGCCAGCGGCCCCACCCCCACGAGTTCACCATGTACTACGACGCCTGATTCGCTTGCAGCTCCTTCGGGGAGCCCGGATCAACCTCTACCCCCGCCGCAGCGGGGTTTTTTTATGCTGGCTTGGGGTGTGGACCGGCGTCCGCCCCCGCGATCAACCCCGGCGCAGCTGGGCGATAGCGTTCGCATGGCGGCGCTTGTCGCGGGCGTGACCTTCCGCCCAGGCGGTGATTGGACCGCTGATGTCCGCGGCCTCGCTGGGGTCGGGCTGGGCCTGGAGACCCTGGAGCAGGACAAGCCGACGCCGCGCCTCCTGTTGACGGCTGCGGGCCCAAGCCACGAAAAGGCTGTCGCGATCGCAAGGGGTCGCTGGCCTGCCGGCGAGATCGGAAGCTGCCATGAGAATTTGGGAGAAGTGAGATCAGTCTGTATCATTCACTACTGTTTTAGGGGTTTCCCCAGTAACTTCGCGCCGTCGCGGGGCGCACCTGCTGCAGCCTGCCCTCCTGTTCGCGCGCGCACAGGGGAAACCCAACCCGCTCCACGACTGGGGTGCTGGTGGCCTCGCTCGAAGGTCCAAAGACGGTGCCTCTTCATCACCGCGACGCCTTCCCCTGCAGCAAGGCGCCCATAGCCAGCGATGCGAGAGGGACTAACGCGACACGAAGACCAACGACTAACCATGCCCTCGCAACGATTGAGGCGGTGCTGATCGGCAGGATTTGGGGGCTGATCAGCTCGGCGTCAGCCAGCCAGCAGCCTCGCGAGCAGGAGTCCGGCTCCGCCCCAGCGGCAGATCCGCCAGAAGCGTTCACTCCCGGCCTGGGGAGAGACCAGAGCTTCGGGCAAGGGATCCAGCAATCGCTGGGCCATGGAAAGGTGCTGGCGGCGGCGGCGCTCGCGGGAGCCCCCGCTGCTTCGAGCCGCAGCCAAGCTGTGGAGAGCACCGAGATGGTGAAGCAGCCTCGGACTCTGGGGCCAGAGGGGGATCCGCCGGAAATCGGACCGTCGTGGCGCGGAACGTCGGAACGCAGGGCTCATGGCGCCAGGATGGACCAGGCCCAGGCAAACCGTCCAGTGCATCAGCCCTCCCAACCCTTTCAGCCCGCAGCCCCCAGCTCCGGCTCCCCTCCTGTCGCCGTGGCCAGCGGCAGGGTCGACTCCTGGCCCGATGACAGCCGAGAGCTGGCAGAACAGCTGCAACGTCGGTTGGTGATCAGCGACAGAGACTGGCACGCCCTCAAGGCGCAGCGATCGCGCCGAGCCGCCGAACAACTGGCGGGCGCCCTGGTGCAGCTGCTGGGGGCGGATGATCCGGCGGCGACGAGGGTCGGGGAGGCTCGTGAGCGGGCTATCGCCCTCACCACCAGCGCCCTCGCCTGGCTCAAAGGGGAACTCAGGGATCCAGGCTGCCCGGACCACGGCCGCTGAGCCGGCTGCGCTGAATCGCCACCTGCAGGCGATTGCCACGCTGACTCCAGCGCACGTCATCAAAGCAATGGTGGATCAGAAAGATCCCGCGGCCGCAGGGGGCATCCAGGCAGTCCGGCAGCCCCCCGGAGCGCCGTTGTGTCGGAACACCGTCCCCCTGGTCCTGCACCTGCCACACCAGCCAGCGCGGCGTGAGGATGCGCCTCACCCTCAGGCACTTAGCAGGATCGCAACCATTGCCGTGACGCACCGCATTGACGAGCACCTCATGGAGGCCGAGCTGGAGCGGGGCGAGGCCATCGACGCCCGCAAAGGGCTCCATCAGCAGCTCCACGAAGGGCGCCAGATGGAGAGTGGAGGGTGTGATGTAGTCAGTCCAGCGCATGGCGCCAGCGGACCATCCGAACCCCAGCGGCAGCCGATAGAGGGAACCCATAGCGAACCTGGAAGCCTCAGGCATGCGGCACCAAGCGACTGGAACATGCGGTCGAGCGGCAGGGACGATGGACTGATCGGTCCCGCGCTGGGAGGGGGGCCGTAGCCCTGGAGAGAGCAGGCAATTCCGCCGCCGACGATGTCTGCTGTTATGAAACTAGCCCGAGCGAGCTGGGTTGGCGAGCCCGATCCGGCAGGCCAGGGCAGTGTGTTGGAGTAGGGCATCCATGAGCCGCACACCCCGGAGTTGGTTGACCAGGGGAAGATGGCCCTCAGGTGCCTCCATCGACCAGGTGAAGGATCGGGGATAGCGGGTCCAGATGCCCTCGGTCTTCCAGCCAAGCTTGGGCCAGAGGCGCTCCCACTGACCCTCGCAGGAGAGCAGCAGACGACCCTGCACTGAAAAGCCGAAGCGCCCGCGGGAATACACCAACCAGAGCCGGTCGAGGGCCTCGAGATCGGCGGCAGGCATGGTAGCCACCTCGCTGTAATAGACGTAGCCGCGCCTCACGGCCTCGGGCCCGGCCAGCTGACGCAGCGCCTCACTGGTGAGACGGTCGGCGGATTCATACTCCTGGAGCAGCAAGTGCCGTTGCAGGGGTCCGTAGTCCAGGCCGGCGGCGCTAGGGGTGGCGAGCCAGCCGGAGGGATAGCGCTCCAGCAGCTTGTCTCGCCGCGTGTGATCGTCAGCGGCCAGGAGCTGGAGCAGCCAGCCACAGGCCCAGTCCTCACCGGTGGCATCGAACCCGACAAGACGGTCCTCGATCAGGGGAAGCAACTCCGCCAGCCGGAGCTGAACATTCGCCACGAGGCTGCGTCGCTGACGGGGCGAACCGGTGAGGAAGCGCTCCAACAGCTGATCGGCGGCGAGGCTTCTGGAAACCGATGAACCGGAAAGCATCGGGATGGTCGGCCGTGGGGCGATCTGCTGGGGGCCACTATGTCATCGGCCCCCGCTGGCCGGCAGGCGGAGTGGTGGATCCGGCCGGAAGGCGGCGATGGCGCTGCCTAGGATCCAGCTTTGATCTTGTGCCATGGCCGCCGCCATTCAGTTCTTTCGCGGAGTGGATGAGCCGGTGGTGCCCGACATCCGACTTACCCGCTCCCGTGATGGAAGGACCGGCCAGGCTCTTTTCGTGTTCGAGGAACCCGTGGCCCTGGCCCCGGAAACGATGGGCGACATCACCGGCATGTTTCTCGTGGATGAGGAGGGAGAACTGGTGAGCCGCGAGGTAAAGGCCCGCTTCGTGAATGGAAAGGCCAACGCCATTGAAGCCACCTACACCTGGAAGACCAACGACGACTTCGAGCGTTTCATGCGCTTCGCCCAGCGCTATGCCGACAGCCATGAGCTGGGCTTCTCCGGTCAGGGAGAAGACGAGAATGCGCCTGAGGCCGCCGACGCATGACCTTCGGCCAGTGGCTGGCACTGTTCGGCCTCGTGGCAGCCCTGCTCCTTCTCTGGAGCCTGCGCGAGGCGATCATGCTTCTCTTCGCCGCCGTGGTGCTGGCGATGGCCCTGTGCACCTTGGTGGGTGCGGTGCAGCGGCGCCTCAGCTGTAACCGTCCCATCGCCCTGCTACTCAGCCTGCTGGCGATTGTGGTCGTGCTCGCGGTGGGAACTGCGGCCATCGTGCCCCCCTTCCTGGCGCAATTCAGCGAACTGCTGCAGAAGCTGCCGGAAGCCTGGCGTGAACTGCTCTCCCTCCTGCATCAAGGCCTCGAGACCATCTCCCGCATGCTCTACGGACGCAGCGATGGGGGACTGGACTGGCTGCGGAATCTGAGCGGATCGGTGCGCAGCAGTTCGGCCCTGGCCAGTGGAGTGGGTGACTGGACCTATCGGCTGGTGGGACTGGCCGGCAACGTGGGCACCGTGCTGCTCAAGACCCTCTTCGTGGTGGCCGTGGCGCTGATGGTGGCGGCCCAGCCCACCGCCTACCGGGAGGCCGTGCTGCTGTTGTTTCCATCCTTTTACCGGCGCCGGGCCCGCCAAGTGCTGCACCAATGCGGGGATGCCCTCAGCGCCTGGATGGGTGGAGTGCTGATCAGCTCCCTCTGCGTGGGAACATTGGCGGCTATTGGTCTCTCGTTGTTGGGGGTGCGCCTGGTGGCGGCGAATGCCGTTCTGGCCGGTGTGCTCAACATCATTCCCAACGTGGGCCCCACCCTGAGCACGCTCTTTCCGATGTCGGTGGCGCTGCTGGACAGTCCCTGGCGGGCCCTGGCCGTGCTGGCCCTCTATGTGGTGGTGCAGAACCTGGAGAGCTACCTGATCACCCCCTCGGTGATGCACCACCAGCTGCGCCTGCTGCCGGGGCTCACCCTTTCGGCCCAATTCCTGTTCACCCTGATGTTCGGTCCCCTGGGCCTAGTCCTAGCCCTGCCGCTGGCGGTGTGCCTGCAGGTGATCCTTCGCGAGATCGTGATCCACGACATCCTGGACCGCTGGAAGGCAAAAGCGAAGCCCGGGATGCTCCAGCGGATGAGCGAGAGCATCGAATCATGAGTGGCCGCACCCTGCTCGGTGCCCTGGCCCTAGTGGTGCTGGGGCTGCTGGCCTGGGAACTGCGGCTCGTGCTGTTGGTGTTGTTTGGAGCCGTGGTGCTGGCCGTGGCCCTCGATGTGCCGATCACCCTGCTGCGGCGTCTGCTGCCCCTCTCACGACCCGCTGCCCTGATTCTTGAGCTAGTGGTGCTTGGCGTGGTGGGCTGGCTGCTCACGGCGCTGCTGCTGCCAGAGGTGCTTGAGCAGATCCAGGTGCTCAGCAATCTCATCCCCCAGCTTCCCGCCCGGCTCCATGACCTCAGCAGCCAAAACCCCCAGCTCCACTCCCTGGAGCTGAAGCTGATGGGAGGGGCCACCTGGGATCGTTTGCAGCCCCTCGGGGGGCAACTGCTGGGCTTTGCCGGTGGTGCTGCCAACAGCACGGTGCAATTGCTGCTGATCGCCCTATTGGCCATGCTCCTGGCCCTGGATCCCCGCAGCCACCAAAGGCTGCTGCTGGCGGCTACACCCCAGTTCTACCGCTCCCGCATGCAGGTGTTGCTCAGTGAGTGCCGTGAGGCCCTGGGGGGCTGGCTGGCGGGCATGACCCTCTCAGCTCTGGTGGTGTTCCTGGCCACCTGGGCCGGGCTCGCGTTGCTCAAGGTGCCGCTGGCGCTATTGAGCGCTCTGGTCTGTGGATTACTGACTTTTGTGCCCACCATCGGACCCACGGCAGCCACCCTCCTACCGATGGCCGTGGCTCTTTTGCTGGGGGGGCCCGCCAAAATGCTTCAGGTCGCTCTGATGCGGCTCGTGGTTCAAAACGCTGAGGCCTTTGTGCTGACCCCAGTGCTGCTGAGCCGCACAGTGAACCTCCTGCCCACCGTGGCTCTGATGGCCCAGCTCTGCCTTGGAGCCCTGCTTGGCCTGCCCGGGCTGCTGCTAGCCCTTCCCCTAGTGGTGGTGTTGCAAGTGATCTGTCAGGAGGTCTTGGTGCACGATGTAATGGACCGCTGGACCCGATCGGGCAGCACTCTTCAGCGATAACGGCGTAACAGGGAAGGCGTAAACAACAGCACCATCACCGCCAGCAAGTGGGTGCGCACAGCCTCGGTCAGACTGGTGAGTGTGACATGGTCAAACAACAACTGAAGTTCCACGCGCAGATCCAGCAGAGCTAGCAAGGCCAGAAGCAGGGGCACGAAGGGGATTCGTCTGCGGCTGGGAGCGGTGATCAGCTCGTCAGAGGAGGTGTCAGTGGGAGGGGGGCCTAGGGAAAGGGAATCGGGTGCGGGGTTCATCGTCTAATCATCAGGGGAAGGAGAGTTGGCGCGATACCGATGCTCGACCAGCTGCCCACGGCGATGCCGACAGCCAGGGCCACGGAGAACCAGAACAGGGTGCTGCCGCCGAAGAACATCAAGGCCAGCAGGGGCAACAGCGTGGTGAGGGAGGTGTAAAGGGATCGTGTGAGCGTGGCATCCACGGCCACATCGACCTGTTCGGTCACCGGAAGGTGGGCGAGGGTCTTCCGCTGTTCCCGGATGCGGTCGAACACCACCACGGTGTCGGTCACGGAATAGCCGGCCACCGTGATCAACGAAACAGCAAAGAGCGAATCCACCTCAATCCCCCGCAGTAGCCCCAACCAGGCGAACAGGCCGCAGGTGATCAGCACATCGTGGACCAGGCACACCAGCGCCAGAAAGGCGAAGACCCCGCTGTAGCGAAAGGAGATGTAGACAGCAATGGCAACGAAACTCACGAGCAGCGAAATCAGGCTGCCCTGCAGCAGGCGTGAGCCCAGGGTCGGGCCGATGGTGTCAACGGCGGTGCCCTCAGCCTTCAGGGGACCGATGCTGCGGTTGAGATCGTCAAGCACCGCCTTGGCCTGGTCGCTGTCGAGGGCAGGGAGGCGAAGGACGAGGGATCGCCCCCGATCCAGCACCTGGGCACTGGCGCTGGAGAGATTGGGAGGCTGCTCCGCCGCGGGGGCGCTCAGGCGCAGAGCAGTGAGTTGCTGGCGGATCGCGTCAGCGGAGATGGGCGGGCAGGGTTGGGGCTGGGCGCCCTCGCCACAGGCGCGCACGACCTGGATCTGGGTCCCCCCGGTGAAATCGAGGCCGGGTTTGAGCGGCGAGTGAATCGAAGGCTGGAGCCAGCAGAGCACCAACCCGATCACGCTCAACAGACAGGCCAGGCCGGAACCGATCCAGGCAAGCCAGCGATGGCGGTTGATGCGGAAGCGGGAGGGGGGGGAAGAAGCAACAGTCACGGGAAAAGGTGGCTCAGGCGGCGCTTGATGGCAGCTCGCGGGCAGGGATGAAGTAGGGAATGCGGCGAAGGCTGGGATAGCTCATCAGCAACCTCAGCAGGGTGCGGGTGCAGGTGAGGGCCGTGAACAGGCTGAGCAGGAGACCGATCGCTAGGGTCACGGCAAATCCCTTGACCAGGCCGGTGCCGAGGAAGAAGAGGGCGATGCAACTAATCAATCCGGTGATGTGGCCATCGAGGATCGAAGAAAAGGCCAAGGAAAAGCCTGTGTCGATCGATCGGATCAAGGTGTTACCGGAACGAAGTTCTTCCTTGACCCGCTCAAAGATGAGCACGTTCGCATCCACGGCCATACCTACCGAAAGGATGAAGCCAGCGATGCCGGGCAAGGTGAGGGTGACAGGAATCAGGGCGTAGATGGCCAGGTTGAACAGGGAGTAAAGGGTCAAGGCCAGCACCGCCACGAATCCCGGCAGGCGGTACATGAAGACCATGAACAGCGCCACCAGCACCAGTCCTGCCACCCCGGCGATCAGACTGGAGCGGATGTTGTCGGCACCGAGGGAGGGGCCCACCGTCCGCACCTCCACGATCTTCACAGGCAGAGGCAGGGAGCCACCCCGAAGCTGGACTTCCAGGTCCCTGGCTTCCTCCGTACTGAAGTTTCCAAAGATGGAGGCGGAACCGCCAGTGATGCCGGCGGCCTTGAATTCCGGCCCCACCGTGGCCTCACTGATCGAGCGGCCATCGAGCACGATGCCGAGAACGCGGCCGGTGCCAGCGATCGACTGGGTGAGGCTGGCGAACTTCTCGGCTCCTTCACGATTGAAATTGAGCGTCACCTCCCAAGCGTTGCCGGTGCGGTCCTGCTGCCGGCCGGCGCTGGTGAGCTCCTTGCCGGTGAGAAGGGGGGGGCCGTAAAGGTTGATGACTCTGCGGTTCACTTCGGCCTGCAGGATCTCGAGTTGGTCAACCTCGTCGCTTCCGGGAGGAACCTTCAGACCCAGGGCGGTGAACGCCTTAGCCCGATCGGCTTCGGGAATCGTGGTTGGCTGGGGAGGCTGACCGGGGGGGCGGGGGTTCGCAGCGGCAGCCTGGGCGCCGGGACGGCGGGCGAACAGCACGGCCTCCACCTGACGCTTGAGGGGCAGCAGCCCATTCATCTCCTTCTCGCTGCCGGGCTTCTGCTCGCGGAATTCGAGCAGGGCGGTGCTGCCGAGCACCTTGGCGGCCCTTGTGGGGTCCTGCTCGCCGGGGAGCTGGAGCACCAGCTGGTCGGTTCCCACGGTCTGGAGGGTGGATTCGGAAACGCCCAGACCATTGACCCGGCGCTCCAGCACCTCCTTTACTGCTTCGAGCTGTTCCTGCTCGACGGTCTTGATGGCCCCGGAGGGCATCACCTGCAGGGTGAGCTGGCTGCCGCCTCGCAGATCAAGGCCAAGCTGGAGGCCGTAACTGGCGAGCAGGGCGGCAGAGGCAATAGCGAGGGCAAGAATCAGGGCCAGCCACCCCTGTTGACGTGCCATCTCAGAGGGCGCCGGCGGTGATCTGGCGGGCCGCCTCAACGATCTGGTGTGGCTGGATGATCGTGAGGTTTTCCAAGTTGCCGTTATAAGGAGTCGGAATGTCCTGGGAGGAGAGCCGCACTGGGCGAGCGTCCAAGTCGTCGAAACAGTTTTCGGTGATCAGGGCCAACAATTCGGCGCCGATGCCGCCGGTCTTCATACATTCCTCCACCACCAGCACCTTGTGGGTCTTGCGGATCGAGCGCGTGATCGTGTCGAGATCGAAGGGCTTGAGACTGATCAGATCGATGAGTTCAACATCGATGCCATCCGCCTCCAGCTGCTTGACAGCCTTGAGGCAATGGTGGCGCATCCGGGAGTAGGTGAGGATGGTGATGTCCTTACCTTCGCGCACCACCTCGGCCTGATCCAGGGCGCAAATGTAATCTCCCTCGGGAATATCCTCGCTGAGGTTATAGAGCAGAACATGCTCGAAGAAGAGCACGGGATTGTTGTCGCGAATCGCCGCCTTCATCAGGCCCTTGGCATTGGTGGGAGTGCTCACCGCCACAATCTTGATACCTGGCACGGCGTGGAAGTAGGCCTCAAGGCGCTGGCTGTGCTCTGCGCCCAACTGGCGGCCGACGCCCCCGGGCCCCCGCACCACGGTGGGAATCGTGAAGTTGCCGCCACTGGTGTAGCGGAGCATCCCCATGTTGTTGGAGATCTGGTTGAAGGCC
>Ga0209299_1000064_pt1 | contig 53891 bp, 50 predicted proteins | sample S_140806_MF_Meta_FD_187326 | JGI IMG/M metagenome (GOLD analysis project Ga0209299, IMG submission 187326) | Freshwater microbial communities from Lake Simoncouche, Canada to study carbon cycling - S_140806_MF_MetaG (SPAdes) (version 2) | ecosystem: Environmental > Aquatic > Freshwater > Lake ...
TATTTTAACAGATATGGCAATGACTGGTAAACCAGCAAAAGAAGCACTTGAAGAATTAGCAAGTAAAGGAATAAACTTAACCGATGCGATGGACGAAGTCGGAAGGAGTGCGCAAACTTCTCTTTTGGTTTTGACTAAAAACATGGATAGCGTTAACGGAATGACAACCGCTTTTGAAAATGCAGATGGGGCAGTTGTAAAGACCGCTACGACAATGGGAGATACTTTACAAGGATCAATCAATCGTTTACGTGGTGCGTGGGAAGCATGGCTTTTAGATTTGAATGAAGGAACTGGAGCGTCAAACAGTTTTAGAGATGCGATCGATTTCTTAACAAAAAATTTGGCTACAATTTTAAATTTAGTAGTTACTTTATCTGAAATCTGGATCAAATATAAAATTATTACTTTAGGACAAATCGCGGTCAACAAATTAATGGCTTCAAGTTTTGTTCAAACAATCCGTAGTGCTGAAAGTTTAGGCGGTGTTATGAGGGGTTTAGGTGGTTTAATTCAAAAGGTAGGAACTGCAATAAAAAACAATTTAGCTGGAATTGCTCTTTTTGTTATTTCTAATATAATCCTAAAGTATAAAGAGTTAAATGATATTTATGCAACTACAAAAAGCAATGCTGAGGAACTTGCAACTGCACAAAATGATATTGCTACAAATCTAAAAAAAGAAACAATAGAGGCTGGGGCATTATTTGAGGCATTAAAAAAGACAAATAATGGTTCTGTTCAAAGAAGTGCTTTAATTACTGAAATAAATGGTAAATACGGAACTACTTTAGAGAATTTAAAGGACGAAAAAAAGTTTGTTGATCAAGTTAATACGTCTTATAATGATTTGATTGCAAGTATGACCGCTAAAGCAGAAATGGAAGGAATACGGATCAAATTTGAAATGTCTCAAGGTCAATTAGCGAAAGCATATATGGATTATAGTCAAGCAGTAGATAATTACAATGAATACATTAATAATGCTACTGCTGGATCAAAAGTTTTAGATGAATTATTAACTCATTTTGGAGTAACCTCAGAAAAGGACTTGAAAGATATTTCGCATGCATATTTTAAAGTTTATGCAAGTGCATCACAAGAAGCTGATATTTACAAAGATGACTTTATAAAAGCGCAAGCTAAAATAGTATCTTCAAAAACATTAACAAAAGCACAATTAGATAAAATTGCAAAGGATGAAGAAGAAAGATTAAGAAAAGAAAGAGAAAAAGAAAAAAATAGAAATAAAGATAAAAATTCAGAAATTAAGGAGTTAGATACAACCTTTAAAGAATTTAATCAAACAATATCTGAACAAGCCGATTTACTTAATGAATTAGATAATATCTATAAAAATAGAGCAATCGATTTAAAGGTTGACGAAGTAAAAGCGGAATATGATAAACAAATTGCACTTGCTGAGGAAACTGGTGTGGCAAATGTAGATTTATTAGAACAACTTTTACAAGAAGAAACTAATTTGAAGAAGAAACAAGCGGAAGAAAATTTGAATTTTAAGATCAACCAATTACAAAAAGAATTTCGAGCATTTGCAATAGAGAAACAAAAAGAACTTGATCTTGAAAAAAAGACTTTATTAGGTCAAGAAGGAATAACCCCAGAGGCAACCGCAAAAATTGAAACTAATTATTTGGTAAAACAAAAAGAACTGAATGCATTAGTTGAACAATCAAATACAGATTTACAAACTAAAAAAACATTAGAGGCAGAAAAAACTGCTGATGAAATTTTAAAAATTGAACAAGATAAAAACAATCAAATAAATGAATTAAATGATGGTGTTTATGATGCTTTAAAGACTCACTCAGATAAAATAAATGATTTAGCAAAAGAATCCGCGCAAGAAAATATCGATATTGAGAAAAACGCAAATGATCAAAAACTCGAAAATACTAAGCGACTTTTTGAAGGAATGAATAAAATTGCTCAAATGTCTGCAACTTATTTTTTAAAACAAAGTGATAAAAAAATAGCACAAGCAGAAAAAGAAATTGATGCTTTGACAACACAGAAAAACTTTTTAGAACAATTAGCAGTTAATGGGAATATTACTGCTGAGAAATCACTTGCACAAAATGAAAAATTAACTATTGAACAAAACAAGAAAAAAGCACAAGAAATAAAGAAACAAGAACGGATAAAATTAGCGGAATCGGTATTTACTTCCTATACTGCAAATGTTGCAAATAATGAAAAAAGTCCAATAGTTAAAACAATTAGTGATATATCTGTTTTAACGGCATTTATTAACTCTTTACCTACATTCTATAAAGGAACGGAAAGAACGATTGGAGAAAGCCTCGGAAAGCCACAATTAAGCGGTCGTGATGGTCATATAGTTCGAGTAGATGGATCAGAAAAGATTTTAAACCCTACTTTAAGCAAAATGACTGGAAACATGACAACCTTAGAAATTGCACAATTGGCTGAGGACAAATTAAGAGGTAAAATTATGGCGAAAGGAAAAACAAATATTGAATTGATTGAAACAAATTATTCTAACGATGTGATTGTTGAGAAACTGGATCAACTGAATAATACTATCTTAAATAAACCAGAAATGAACGTTGAGGTAGGCGAAATTCTGGGGGGTGTTATGCACGTAGTTGAATCGACAAAGAACACTCGTCAAACAGTTAGGAATATTACAAGATTTTCATAAATAAAAAGTCCCCAGACCGAGCAATCTGAGGACTTATACTTTGAAATATTGGAAAATAAACGTAAAGTATTGAAACAAATATAGAAAGAAATATGAAACATTTTATAAATTCAGTTGAAATTACTCCTCGAAACATTTTTGATATTGGAATTACGTGCGATTTTTCTGCAAAGATTGATCAAAATAAATTAACAACAGATACAATAGTATTGCCGAATGAAGGCAAACAAATGGTAATGGATCATTTACAGAATGTCGGTTTATTTGAGGGACTTCCGTACGATATTCAGTTTGCTGATAGTCAAAATCTTTCATGTTATATTGATTTTACGGATTCATTTACAGTAAAGGATCGTGAAATCGAAGTCAAAATAAAAAAAAGAAATGCGCATGATAATTTCTTTGATAATGCTGAAGGGTTGACATTTGATTATCTGAATACTCAGTTGACAATAAACCAAAGAACGGTTGGCTATCAAATTTTACCAACCGATTCAGTAGGTCAAGCGTTAACGTGTTCTATATCGTTGTTTTCAATATCAATCACAATCGGGCAACAAACGAATGAAATTGCCAATACAGTTAAAGAATTTACCGCGATTATTGGATATTTACCTTTTGCCTCTCAGGGTAAAGCAATTGAGGCTGCAATAAGATTAGCAATCCAGATTGTGTTTATTGCAGTTTTGATTTTTCAAGCGTTTAAACTGATTCAAAGAATGATTGAATTAACTATACCAAAAGTTAGATACTTTAATGTTTGTACCGTTCTGGAATTAATGCAAAAAGGATGCGCACATTTAGGATATACTTTTAAATCATCAATCATTGAAGGCACGTATAAAAATATGGTTTTGCTTCCAGTTCCTCAAAATAAAGTAGACAAAAAGTGGTATGACGTATTTCAAAATGATTTGGATCAAAGTTTTCAAAATGGTTTTCCTTCCGCGCTTGATGTTACCCCTACACTCGGCACGTTGGTTTCTGCTATGGAATCAATGTTTAATGCAAAAACAAGGGTTATTAATGGACTTGTATGGTTGGAACGTTGGGACTTCTGGCTGGATCAATCTCTTTACAATATAAATTCGTCCTTAGTTCTACAATCTGAGGCACAAAACCAATATACGTATGATTTTTCAAGGTTGTTTAAACGATATTTAATCCAATACGAAACAGATTATTCAGATATAAACACTATCGATCGCTTTGAATTCGGAAATACAGAACTTTCACTTGACAGAACAAACATAGTAAACGCGGATTTAAACCTTATTAAAGGTCTTACAGATATAAATATTCCCTATTCAATGACAACCAGTAAAAAGAAATTTACTTGGCTGGAACAATATTTTGATGGTTTATTTAAAATAATTGACGGACTGGCAAATTCTAATTTATCTGGATCAAAATCAAAACTCGGTTATATACAACTTTCGCAACAATATTTTTCCAGAACGAAGATTTTTATTCACGATGGGAGCGAAAAAATGAGTTCAAGTTCTGATGACTTATTGAGTCCTATTAATTTATGGTCCAACTTTCATTCAATAAACAACCCAGCAGTATATCAATTCACAATTAAGGAAAATGTAAAAATACCGATGAACTCAGTTAGTTTTGTTGAAATTTTAAATAATAATTATGCAATAATTGACGGAATAAATTGCGAAATAACAAAGATTGAATACTTTGATGCCAAAGGTTTTGCATTGGTTTCGTATAAACTTCCGAATGTTATTTTCAAAAACAATATAACTTTGACAAAAATTTTCTAAATTTACATAAAATAAAGATTATGGACGATGAATATTTGAACGCGGTTTTAACAAAATTATCTCAGAATCAAAAGGATTTAAAAAATAATTTAGGCGAAGCACTTTTAAGAACTGAAATAGTTGAGGAAAAACAAAAAATACAAGAACTTTTAAATTTCAATGATGAGATTGAAAAAGCAATTGCAAACAAGGATATAGATAAACTTCAAAACCTTATACAGAATGCCAACTTTAATAAATAACGTTTCTTTTCAAGATATTTATGGAGATAATTTTAATATCTATACTGCAAATGCTGGGGACAGAATTCGTTGTGAAATAAACTTTTCAAATTCTTGTTGTATTACTTCTTCATTGATGCAACAAATTACATATTCACAATTAACTGGAGAAATTAAATTATCGACTGGAAGTTGGATTGAAGAAGGTTTTAGAGTTGGGGACGTAATTACTCACGAAGGTTATGACGAATTTAACTCAGGAACTGGAATTTATACATTTACAATTTTATCCATACCAACTGATTTAATTATCGTGGTTAGTGGATTGCCAGCATATAATAATTATTCGCCTCCGACTGGTCATATCTGGCAATTCTGGGTAAACAAACAAAAAGAAGAATTACAACTAAATGTCAATTGGACTGATAATTTCAACACTTCAGCAACTCCGACAATGAACTCGTTAATCGACAATGAAAGTCAAAGGTTTTTATTGGAAGCAATGAATACTTTGGTAATTACAAACGGTGCTTCTTCTACTCCATTGGTTCAAGTTGGAAAACAATCTGGATCATTTGAAATTGAAACTCCATTGATTACCAGAAACGATGACGAATCAACTCCGTTTAACTCACTTGAAATTTACAATTATACGATTGCGTGGAAAGTTACCGATTTTGGAATGTTATTTCAAGACCGATACGTTGGTTCTGAATGTTTAAAATTAGTTGCTAAATTGGCTTTAAAAACTGTTTCTGGGGACGTTCAAACCTCAGACGTATATTATTCAGTTAATGGAAATACTGGGGTATTTGACGAGGCTTACAATAGTAATATATCTTTGATTACTTTGTTACCAGTTCAATGGTCAACTTTACCTTTTAATTTAGAATCAACAAATAGTTTTTCGATTACAATTGATAATTTAACAGAAACCGAATTTGAAATAGGCGCTTGTTATTCGACCTTTGACGATCACTTTAACCTGAATGTCTTTCCAAACCAAAATCCTTTGTTAAAACTGCTTAAAACTGGTTTAATTTCAATTGCAGATGTAGGAACTGTTTATTCATCTGATTATTTATTGAATGAATATTTTGATTTGACATTAACGGATTTAATTGTTACTACCGTTGGAACTGGCACAAATTTTAGCGGATCAATAACAATAAACCCACGTTATGACATATCGGATGGATTCGGTAAATTTATAGAGACAAGAGGCGACACAGATCGACTTTTTTACGTATGGTTTAAACTTGGAAATACAAACTGTTTATTATTTGGCGGTCAATTAGAATTTCAGTACCCAGTCGGAGTTGAATTTACTCCGACATTTGAGGAAATCATAAATCATGACGATAATAGCAATCATGACGACATGGGAATTACTGGCTATCAAACTGCAAGTGACCAGAATATTGAAGACGATTTAGCAGAAATAATTGATTTTGAACTTTTTAGCGAGGACGTAAACACAGCAGTTGAAGTTAGTGTTGTTTGCGTTCAAAATTCAAACGATGCTGAATTTGTACTTGAAAAAATGGTTTATGATATTTCAACTCAGGACTTTGATTTTTGGACTAATCAAACGCAAAATGTGAGTAACAATTTACCAACCGCGAGCGCAAAAAAACAAAGTTATTTATATTTAAAAAACAGTATTGTTGATGGTGTTGAACTTCGCCTTTATTATCCATTTTTGATACGTTGGGAATATTGGATCAAACAATTAAATGCAACCGCGCCTTGGATATCAACCAATACAAACAATAGAAACTGGATAAATTACAGAACAAATGGTCAATTAAAATTGAAAATAGGTATTATTAGAAATGGAGTGCTTGATTATCACTATTCATTATTACGACCAGTAAGTTATGACGTTGGTGGAAAAGTAACCTCAACGATTGAACTAATCGACATGGAAACGATGTCATCTTCTGATTCAATAATTAAAGGACGAGAATATACAGTTAAGGCTACGCACGTGAAGGATCAAAGTCCGTGGAGTGATTACCCATACGGACAGATAACAATTGAATCTTTTGAATCACAACCGCGCTTCGTTATTTCGACCGAGGTCGATGCTGATGTTACTGCTTTAAATCCATTAACTGGCAACGAATACCTTAGATTAGTTGAAAGTCGTCCAGATGCTTATACAATTATTTACGAATGTAATTTAAAAACACTAAATTTGTTCGATAGTATGTATAGTTTTACGTCAAAGGTTAGTGATTTAGGAATAAATAACAATCCAGTTTATTCAATGAAAATAACTGAAAATACAATTGAAAAAATAACAGAAGATTTAGAAACCAAAATAATAGAATAATGGGAAAGAAAATTACACAATATCCTGCAAGTGCTGGGAATCCAGATGTAACAAGTTTAATTGATATATCGGAATTCGATGGAAGTATTTACACGAGTAAAAAATTAACGATTACTCAGTTAATTGATTTTTTGAATACTAATCTAAATTTGGGTTCTTCTTTTACTTTTAAAAACAATACTGGAGACACAATTTCAAAAGGAATGGCGGTCGAATTAAGTGGCGCAAGTGGTTTAGATTTACCAGAAATCGCTTTGCTTTCGTCAAGTTTTTCAAACGTTGGACTTAGTCAAATCTTTATAGCAAATGAAGATATTTTAAACGGAAATTCTGGGACTTTTATTCAAAACGGATTCTTAGATAATTGGTATACGGTCGGTTTAACAGTTGGGCAAAAAATATTCTGGGACGTTGCCTCACAATCTTTGACTGTTGTAGGAACTGATATAGATCAAGTTTTTGTTGGAATTTGTACCGTTGTTGATGCAAACGGTCAATTATTTGTTTCTCCAACACGCGGAACAAGAACATTGACTTCGCAATTAATAAACGATGGTTCTGATACAATAAATCCTTATATAACCGCCTTAGATATTCCAACCGTTCCAACTCTTACATCTGAGTTAACAAACGATGGAGACGATACAATTAACCCATTTATTACCGCTTTGGATCTTCCCACAGTTCCAACATTAACCTCAGATTTAACAAACGATGGAGCAGATGGATTGAATCCTTTTATTACTGCATTAGATATTCCAACTTTTGCGAGTGCTGATAAAATGGTAACAGTTGGAAGGAACTCAACTGGATCTACTCTTTACAAAGGAACAATCGTTTATATTCTTGGATCAACTGGAAATCGACCTAATTTTGTAAAAGCAAGGGCAGACGTTGAGGCAACAAGTGCTGGTACATTTGGAGTAATTGAAAACAATATCTTAAACAATGCTGATGGAAATTGTGTTACTATTGGAGCAATTGACAATTTAGATACAAGATCAACTGCCACGCACCCATTCACAGTCGACACCCTTGTTGATGGAGATACAATTTATCTAAGTCCAACTACTGCTGGATATATTACAAACGTGAAACCAACCGCGCCAGATCATTTGGTTTATATGGGTAAAGTAGTTCGTACAAGTCCAACAAATGGAACTATTGTTTATAGAATTCAAAACGGTTACGAATTACAAGAACTTCACAATGTTGCGATTTCCTCGGTTACAAACAACGATATTCTTCAATATGAAACGTCAACGTCTTTATGGAAAAACAAAGCGATACCAACTGCAAGTGGAAGTGTAAACGGATATTTAAGTTCAACTGATTGGACTACATTTAATAATAAAGTAGCAACAACAAGAACGTTAACAATAAATGGAACTACTTATGATTTATCTGCAAATAGATCATGGACGGTTTCTGGCGCTTCTGGTGTTTTTGGAATTACTGATTCAAGCGGTGTTTATACATATTATGCAACTTTGATTCTTGCAATGGCTTCAGCAACAAGTGGACAAACTATTGAATTATTTTCAGATTATACCGAAACAAGTGGGGCGGTTACTTTAAAAAATGGAGTTAATATAAATGGAAACGGACATACTTATACATTAAATAAAACTGGATCAAATAATACTTTTACTGATGGAGGTGTTGCGGTTGATTGTTCAATTGACAATATTAAAATTATTAGAACTGGTGGAACAACAAGTTTAACTGATAATGTTTGTCTTTCATTATCAGGAGCATCAAATATAAAAACAACCGCAATATTCTCAACAACTGGCGCGCTTTGTATTTTATTAAATAATGCAAATTGCTATCTAAATGGTGGAAAATCTTATGTTATTAATTATAGTGGAGTTTATGTTACTCTTGGAAATTTGTCAAATCATTATGTGGAACTAAATTCAAATAGTTCTCATTATGGCATATATTGTGCAAGTGGAACTTTAATTAATTGCCATGGAATTTCAAAAGGTTCGGTTTATTTTGCAGTTATTCAAATAGATGGTGGAACGGCAACAAATTGTTCAGCTATTTCAACAACTGCTGGAGGTTATGCATCTGCATTCGTAAATAGTGGTAATTCATTAAATTGTAGCGGTCATTCTATAAGTGTAGGTGGATTTAAAAATAATGGTAAAGCAGAAAATTGTTCTGGGTTTTCAACTTCCTCAACTGGTTTTGTTGGATCTGGTGGATCAATAAGTTTAAATTGTTCTGGATTTTCAATTTCTGGTGTTGGATTAAGCGGTTACAATGGGCAGTATATAGATTGTAACGGATATTCAACTGGAAACTATGGAATAATTGTCAGTAATGGAAACGATGGGCAAGTACACGTTTTAAATTGTACTGCAATGTCAACCGCTGCAAGTGGTGCGGCTTTTGGTTATTATCCAAATAATGGGGGAATAAAAAATTGCACAATTAAAACACTTTACAATTCGTCTGCTGGTCATGGTGTGGAATTAAGCGCTTTAAATTCAGTAACTGGTTGCAATATTCAGGTAACCTCAGCAAGTGCAAATTGTATATATAAATCAACCGCTGGAACAGTAAAATATGCTTCAAATACTTTTGAGGGGGCAACTACGGCAGTAAATGCAAATATTACACAAGGCGTTACAAACGTTCACGATTTACAAGGAAATATTTTAATATAAAAAAAATGATAGAAAAAATCGATATTATAGGAGAACAAATTTTTACGTACGATGAAAATTTTAACGCAATAAAAACTTTGCCATTAACAAGCGATTATCAAGTTTTTATAAATGAATTTTCAAATACTCAAAATCTTTTGACGGTTAATATTTCAAAACCTATAAAAAGAATTATGAATTATGATGATAATGGAGAATTTATAGAAAGTGATTACGATTCAATGACAAAATCACAAAAAACAAAAACAGATAATTTTATTACTCAAATAAACGACGCAATAAATGCCATCAATAGCTTATAACAGAACAAAGAAAAGTTTTCCAGTAATTAGTTTACCGAAAAGCCCAATTCCAGCCGAAGATTTTGGAACTCGCAAAGGTTGTTGCGATGAATTTCTTGTTTTAGCTGGGGGAGAAAATGACTGGCAAAACGATGTAAACTCAGCATGGATAAAACTTGCATTAATTACAGACGATTGTTCGTTTATTTTGAAAAATTCCGATGGGAATAACGCGACATATCAACCGATTAAAAATCAATTCCCAAACGATTCACTTGCTTTTTATGCTACAATCGAATGGAGTAGTGTACTTGCTATGGACGGTGCTGGATGTTACACGATTGAAGTGAATTACATTGTTTCTGGAATAGTTGGAACAATTCTTTGGGGTCAATATGACTTAAAACCTTATACCGTTGATCATGCAAAAATGACCGTTCGATTAAAAGGAGTATTTAATCAAGTTAATATAATTGAGAATATAAACTTTACCGCCTCTAATGTAGTCGATACAATCCGTTTCTACGGTTATTTCGGTAAAAGACAACCGAATGTATCAATTGATAATTTAATCTACCAGAATCGCGTTATTGAGAACGTTCAAAGAGAGAATATAAATCAATATGTTTTGAATACGGATCCTTTGACTTCGATGTATACCGATAAATTTATTGATCTTTATTTCTTATCAGAAAGTGAACTTTATATATCAGAACACAATCCGACAAATCATATTTCCCAGTATAAAAATTTAGCGGTTTCAATTGCTGATAGTGCTGAGTTAGAATATTTGGACTTATCTAAATTGGCAAAGGTAAACGCTAAATTTAATGATAAAACAAGAAATCAATATACTAAATTCATGTAATGGCGAAAAGAAAATTCATTGAAGGTCAAAAGATTGGCGATAAAGTAATCAAAGAAGTTTTTAGAAATGTAAATTCTACCCATTATTTAATTACATTTACTGATGGAACAAGTCAAATTTTTAATTTTTAAAGCATGAAAACTCAAATGATAACTTTTTTTAAATTCTTTTCGATTGCTTTAATTGGATTCTTTTCGCCTATAATGTACGCTTTTTTTATAACTATTGTTCTGGTTAGTATTGATACAATTACGGGAGTGATGAAAGCTGGAAAAGATACTGTAAAAGATATTTCAAGTCGAAAAATGTTCGCTTTCGTTCCTAAAATGATTTTTTACTTTTTACTTATTATCGCTGGTCATTCTGTTCAATTCTGGGTTGAACCTCAGGTGCCGTTTACTAAATTAGTTTTGATCGGAATTTGTTGGATCGAAATAAAAAGCATTGATGAAAATTTTAATATTCTTTTCGGTTATTCTTTTATGAATAAAGTTTTGGAAGGCATCAAATCAATTAATCAAATAAAACGACATAACGATGAATGAATTAAAAAAAAGATGGAATGCACCGACTCCGAAATTCTGGCAAAAAGTTAAAAAATTCGGTATTGCAATAGGAACTTTGGGCGGTATATTAGTAACAATTCCAGCAACTGTTGTTGTTGCTCCTTATCTTATTACTGCTGGCGGTGTTATTGCTGTTTTATCACAGTTAACTGTTGAAACTAATATAGTAGAAAATGACAATTGAAGAATTTATAAAAATAATGAAACGTTGGGAAGGAGGTTTATCAAAGGATCTTTCCGATAGTGCCTCAGCGCACTTTTGTCCTACTCCATATAAAGATGGACATAAATACCACACTAATAAAGGAATCACTTATGCGGTATGGAAGTCTTATTTTGGATCACATGACGATGCAGATTTCTATGTAATGACGGATGCTGATTGGTTTAAAATATTCGACAACCTTTATTTCAAAGGTGTTAATGGTCATTCTTTCGACTGTTTAAATATTGGTTTAATGGTTGCGGATTTCGCTTGGGGATCTGGTATTATTCCAGCTGGTAAACAACTTCAAAAGGCTTGTAACAAATTAGGATCAACTTTATTAATCGATGGACGAATAGGATCTAAAACAATTTTAGAGGCAAATCGACATGATAAGAACCTTTTATTTGATAAACTTGTCGAAGTAAGAAGGGAATTTTATCATAATATTGGAATCGGAAAAAATGCAAAATTTCTCAAAGGTTGGTTAAATCGACTGAATGATGACGCTATAAAACTAAAACCATAAAAAAATAAAAAAAAATAAATAAAAAATATTATTCGCTAAACTACTGAAAATGAGAACTGTAAGAGATTGCAGTTCTTTTTTTTTGTTTTTTTTAAAAAAATAAATCAATAAAATGCTTGTTATATAATTAATTTGTTATATATTTGTAACAGATAAGGAAATAAACAATTTAAAAATTAGAAATTATGAAAAGCAATACAGAAATTAGAATAGATGGAATTAGAGTAATAAAAAATATTATTACTTTAAAAATGAACGTTGCAAATGGCTGCCCATCTTCAAGAACAGAGTTAGCAATTGAATTGCCAAGAATTCAAAAAATTAAAAACTGGGCAATCGCAAATGATGAATTAATAACTATTTCTTTATGGTTGGCTAATTACAATGCTGGTCAACAAGGAAATTTTTATAAAATGGAAATTCAAAACTTATTAAACTAAAAATCATGGAAATTACAGTAAACTATTGGAACGTTGAATTAAGATGTGAATTTAATCTGGATGAATATTTTCCAGAAACGTATTCCGATCAAGCTGAGGGCGGTTTAATTTCAGACTTGGCGATATACATTCAAGAAACGGAAATTTCTAATATCTTAACAGAACATCAAACAGATTTAATAAAAGAACTAATATTTGAGCAATTATGAAAACTGCAAGTTTATATGAATTAAAAAAGAGTGAAACAACTTTTGAAAAAATTAGGATCACGCATCCAGACGATGCATATAAATTTATTAAAAATTTCTATTCAGATGACATCGAGATCTACGAAAGTTTTTTTATCTTAATGCTGAATAGAGCAAACGAAACAACTGGGTACGCAAAGATAAGTCAAGGCGGTATTGTTGGAACGGTAGTAGATATTCGATTAATAGCAAAATACTGCATTGAAAGTCTATGTACTGGAATAGTAATGGCGCATAATCATCCAAGCGGTAAACTGGAGCCAAGTTTTGCAGATGACGACATGACAAAAAAAGTAAAAGAGGCATTAAAAATTTTCGAGATTGATGTTATTGATCATTTAATCGTAACAAAGGAAGGATATTATTCATACCAAATAAAAAACAAATTATGAAAAAGGTTTACTGGACTACACGAGAAGGAGTAAAAATGGATCTGGACTATATGTCTCCAGACCATTTAAAGAACGCTTTTAAAATGCTTATTTTGGCAGTCGAAAAAGACCAGCAAAAAAGAGATTTAAAAAGGAAAAAAGAAAGTGATAATATTAATCAATCTTTTTTTGACGCAATGGTTGATGCAGAATGTCAAGAAATGGGTTTTGATAATTATGAAGAATACGAATACTATTTAAAATCTCGCGGACATGACATCTAAAAACGATAATAAAACACACGTAGCAACTGCCAGAACGCGTTTAAATAGAATTAATAGATCTATGCTTGTGAAATCTAAAATAAGAGCGCTAATCAAAGCAAACTGGGGAGAGGACGAAATCGCAAATTATTTGAGAATTTCAAAAGATCTTATTTCAGAAATGTACGGTTTTAGAAAAAATTTTTACCCACTCGGAAGCAAAACAGAACCATACTTTGAAAGTGAAGAAGAAATTTTAAAATCACTCAGCGAATTAAATTATACATACGAAGAATTAAGTTATTCAGAAAAAAAAATCTACAACAATGATAATAGGACACGAAAATGATACGTACGAATTAAGCGAGTACGAATTACAACTTGCAACAAAATTAATTCCTCACTTCAAAAATAAAACAAAAAGCAATCCAGTAAAAGCAAAAGAAATTGTTGCTGGAGTTAATTTGTTTTATAAATTAAACACAAAATTCACTGAAGTAAGACTTCGGAAAATTATAAACTATTACCGAGTTAATTCGATCCTTCCAATTATAAGTACTTGCAAAGGTTACTATGTAAGCTATGATCCTGAGGACATAAACGAAATGATAAAATCACTGAATCAAAGAGCAAAATCAATTCTGGATTGCTCGGAAGGATTGAAAATATTTATTTAAAAACTAAAAAAAATGAATGTATTAAGTTTATTTAACGGAATGAATACAGGTCGACAAGCACTTGAAAACGTAGGAATAAAAGTCAATAAATACTATTCAAGTGAGATTAAACCGTATGCAATCGAATTAACTCAGCATCATTTTCCAGATACTATTCAAGTTGGTGATGTAACGAAGTGGAAAGAATGGGACATTGAATATAGTAAAATTGATTTGATATTAAGCGGTTCGCCTTGTCAAGACCTTTCGGCTGCTGGAAAACGAGCAGGAATAAATGGAAGTAATAATTTAAAAAAAGAAAAGAGCGATGGAAGAAAATAAAATAATTGCAATGTATGATTTAGAAGGCAATTTATTAGATGTTTTTGAAACAAACAATTTAGCAGAACTTTCAAACACTTTAAATGTGGATAGAAAAGGGTTGTATGGTTGTTTAAACAACACTGTAAATCAAATTAATGGAAAACAATTTAAAGAAATAATTTATAAAAATAAAGTTTTAAAGAAAGTTGGTGATATTACAGAAATAAAAAATACTTGTAAACCAGTTGCTAAAATTTACAATGGTAAAACTATATCTATTTACTCGGATATTGAAACTGCTGCAATAAAGAATAAAATAATACCTTCTAACATATCATCATGTTTAAAAGGTAAACGAAAAACTACTAAGTTGTTTGAATGGAAATATGTATAAGTGCGATGGCTTTTCTTTTTCCTTACGATAAACATTAATCGAAGCGAGAAGTCAAGCCATATTGTACATAACGACCGTATTAGCGTCTGCGAAGTTGCGCTAATGAAGTGTTATAATTTGGCACACACACATAGCTGCTTAATGCGTATTGTTCGGTTAAGCAACTGAATAGGGGGAGTAAAAATAAACGCAATTATTTTGTCTAAAACTTTCCCTATTTGTTTTTTATTACAAAATTATTTATATATTTGTCGAGGTAAGCCTGGAAACTTCCGAAAAATATTATTTAGAAACTCATTTATTTAAAGTCATTCCAGGCACTTTATCTAAATGGGTTTTTTTTATTTATTTAATTTATTTATTATGATTTACAAATTTGAAGATGAAGCAACAATTTTAGAGGTAGAATTGTTTAATGAAAACACAGTATCATTTGCAATTTTAGATGACAATGAGGAGTACGTTCATGCTTTTTTAAACAAAAAAGACATTTATCATTTAATAGGAGCTCTACATTTACTTCAAAAAGAAATGTTATGAGTGGTTGGATAAAAATTCATAGAAATATAATGGATCATTGGCTTTATACCGAAAAACGTAAATTTAGTAAGTTTGAGGCATGGAATGACATTCTATTAATGGTTAACTATGCTGAGGGTAAAAGTATAATAAAAGGGACTGTATATACTATAAATAGAGGCGAAAGCATATTGTCTTTAGATTCATGGGGAAAACGTTGGAACTGGGATAAAAGTGCGGTAAGAAGATTTTTAATTACTCTACAAAATGAAAATATGGTTGAGGTTAAAAATGAAACGCAAACGACACGCTTAATTGTCTGTAAATATGATTGTTATCAATCAATTGAAAATATAAATGAAACAGAAATGAAACGCAAAAGAAACGGTAATGAAACACAAATGAAATCAATAGAAGAAGAAAAAGAAAATCAAGTAATTAAAAAAGAAAAAGAAGAAATAAAAGAAATAAAATTCGACTTTAAAAAGTCGTGTATAGATTATGGATTTCATATTGAATTAATAAATGATTGGTTACAAGTTCGTAAAAACAAAAAATTAACGAATACAGAAACCGCATTTAATAAATTTATTAATCAAGTCGAAATAAACGAACATGATAAAAATATAATTTTAGAAAAATGTATTGAAAAAAGTTGGGGTGGATTTGAAAGCGATTGGTTTAAAACAAATAATATTAATTTTAACAAAATAAATACTGGAAATAATGGAAAATCACGTACAGATATTCAACAAGAAGGAAAAGATCGATTTAGAGAAAAATTTAATCAACAGAATTTCGGCGACGGGAATAGAGATTAATCAAAAAGATTGCCAACAATTAAGCAACGGAAATCTAATAAAAAACTATCCAGATAAAGTTGATCTGGCGGTAAAGATTTACGAAAAGATTGTTGATTGTGCTGATATCTATTTTGGAATACGACAAAATCAAATGTCGGATGCCTTAACTGGATCGGTTGTAAAACAAATTATGCTTGATTTCCCTGAGATCACACTCGATGACATCGAATATAGTTTTGAAAGATCTAATCCAGTAAAGACAGACTGGCGAAATATTACAAAAATTGAACTTCTTGAACCGATTAGAAAATTCTATTTAGTAAAGATTAAAATGCTTTGCGAAATCAAAGAAATTGAAAATGAAGAAATCGAAAAAAATGAAGGAGAAAAAAGTTTAATTGATTTCTATGAAAGTTCGATCAAAACATATAAGGAAAGTTTAGAATGTGGAGAATGGACCGGAACGATATTCCAAGCAAATATAATTCACAGAAAATTCAGAAAATATTTTAATCCAGAAGAAGTTGAGGAACTAAAAAAGGAAAGTAAACGAATGTACAACCATTATCAAAACTTAAACACTTTTTTATACTTCGCATATTCTGAGGAAAGGATTTTAGCAAATTTAGTAGTTGAACGAGCAATATTAGAAAAATGGCAAATAAAAGGTTGATTAAGTTCTACAAAGGTTATCTATTGGAAAATATATATAAAGCCGTTAAAAACGATTTAAACGTAGAAAAAAACGATTTAAACGTATGGATCAAAACAAAAATATTGAACTCAGATATAAGTTGCAACGAAATGACGAACGATCAACTTTATGAAATCATTTATTTTTGTTTTAATTTCGGCGACAAATTAAATATTTATTTAAACTTTCCAGATAATGAATTCGAAATCGATTAAAGTTTGTTCAATATGTAAAGATCCTTTTAAGCCATTTAATTCGATGCAAAAGGTATGCTCCACTAAATGCGCTATTGTACTATCAAAGATTCCAAAGAAAACAAAAGAGGACAAAGAGAAAATGAAAATCATGATTGATAATACAACGACCGTTCAAGATTATTTAAAAATAGCTCAGCAGGTTTTTAATAAATTTATTCGACTTCGAGATGCTAAAAAAAATTGTATTTCATGCCAAAAAACACTTAAAGTTGGTAATATAGATGCTGGACATATGTGGAGTGCTGGTGGTCATTCTAATTTAAGATTTAACGAATACAATGTAAATTCTCAATGTTCAAGACCTTGCAATAAAGATAAAGCTGGAGACATAAATAATTACAGATTAGGTTTTGTGGAGAAATATGGAATAGAAAAATTAAACGAAATAGATTTAATTGCTAAAATTGAAAAAAGGTGGGACAAAGACGAATTACTATTATTAATAAAAAAATATAAAGAAAAATGTAAGGAATTAGAAAATAAATATTAACTTTACAAGATAAACTATGTAATTTTAAAGTTATGGAAAAATATTATATGTTAACTATTATTAAAGAAGTTGAACCTTACAGATTGCCAAGCGGTCAAACAAATAAAGCGTTTTTGTGTTTATGTGATTGTGGAGTTGAAAAAATTATAAGAAAATCACATTTAGTACGTGGTAAAATTAAAAGTTGTGGATGCAAGAATAAAACAAAAAATGGTTTGTCAGCACATAAACTATATAAAACATTACAAGCTATTAAACTAAGGACTAATGGTCATTATGATGATGTTTACAAAAGGAAAGGAATTAAATTGTGTGATGAGTGGAATGATTTTTTAACTTTTTATAATTGGGCAATAAACGCAGGTTATAAAAAAGGACTTCAAATAGATAGGATTGATGGAAACCTAAATTACGAGCCTTCTAATTGTAGGTTTGTAACTCCAAAACAGAATTGTAATAATAGAGAAAATACTTTTTTTGTAGTATATAAAAATAAAACATTTGCTTTTACTGAATTAATTGAAATTAAAAATCTACAAAAAAACGAAGGTGCAATAAGAGGTAGAATTAAAAGAAATTGGACTATTGAAAAAGCATTTGACACACCTTTAAGGCAAGGAAATTATAAAAAAGAAAAAAATAATTAATCCGTAAACGTATCATTTTCAGTAAGTTAGAGTAAGGTTTAAAAAAACTTTACTTTTTTTTTGCTTTTTATTAGGTTTATATAATAAATTAATTATATATTTGTAACAGTTAAACGAATACGAACTTTAAAATTTAGAAATTATGAAAACAATTAAAATTTCAAAAACAGTCTTTCCAGCAAACAAGCCGAAGGACTTTAACGAGTGGTCAATGTGGTTCTTCGGATGTTACAAAATGGAACTCGAAAAAACCAAAAAAGGGTGGGATAGAAATATATACATTCCTAAAAAATAGTTATGATAATATTTGTTTCAAGATACGAAAGCGATAAAATGTCAATTTATGCCAGTATTGATCTCGCTTATTTAATACTAAGAACAGAAGAATTTTTAAAAGGTCAAGATGTAAAATACATTATTGATCCAGTGATTTTAATAACAGAAAAAATAAAAAACTAAAAACATGAAAAACTTAAACGATTTAATGCAGTTAACTGTTGAGATATTCGAAACAAAAGATAGGAGCCATAAATTTTTTATACGAACTTATGGTCACGTGCAAAAAATAGAAATTACATATTACGCAAACGGTTGGAGTGCCGACTCAGATGTAAAACCTATCGAAAAAAGTGCTTACTTTGACCAACCAGAACAAGTTGAACTACTATACTGGTGGACTAAAATATTATTAAAAAGTAATGACTATGAATAAGAAAAAGGAGCGATTTAATATCTTAATGCACAAAGCAAAGGTATTGATTGAAAAGGTTGCAAAAGGATCGTTAAACGGTCTGGATGCAACCTCAGAATTAAAAGTAATAATCGATGAACATTCAACTATTGATGAAAGGGAATATTTTGAAGAAACAAACGATTTACCGATTGAGAATTCAGTTTATAAATATAAAGAAATGTCTCAACTATACGATATTATTCTGGATCTATTTGCAAATGAATTAACTGATCAATCGGTTAAGATAAAAAAAATTAAAAATATAATAGATTAGTAAGATAATTGTTATATATTTGTAAAAAAAAGAACTATGAAAATATTACTAACATTAGATGATAAGGCAGAAAAAACCTTGTTAAAAGTAAAGAAGTACGGTTACATTCATGACATGGACGTATCCAATAAAAACAAGCAAATAATCGTGGCTTTAAAAATTATCGACAAACTACTGGAGCAAAAACAAATGTAAAATAAAAACAAAATGGAAAATAAATCGAGCAAACAAGAAGAAGTAAAAGACGTTTACGAAATGTTAACGCTGGTGCAAAATGAATTAAAAGCGCCTAAAAAACAAAGAAACAGTTTTGGAAATTATAACTACCGAAATTGTGAGGACATTCAAGAGGCTGTAAAACCTTTATTATTGAAATACGAATGTTCTTTATTTCTGGACGATGATTTGGTTGTAATGGGTACTCGGCATTATGTGAAAGCAATCGCAACTTTCGTTTATAAATTCGAAAGGATTACAGTAAACGGATTCGCACGTGAAGAAGAAATTAAAAAAGGAATGGACGGAAGCCAGATAACTGGATCATCTTCTTCATACGCACGAAAATACGCATTAAATGCCTTGTTTTTAATTGACGACACAAAAGATTCCGATTCAACAAACACGCATGGAAAGGAAGAACCTAAAAAAGCAACGGTAACGATTCCAAAAATTACTGCATTGACGAACGAGAATGTAGTCCATGCAATCAATGAAAACTTGGCTGAAAAAGTTTTATCCTTAATTGGAACTAAATATTCAGCAACCGAAGATCAAAAACAAATGTTAATCGACTCAGTTCAAATTTAAAATATTGGAAAAAATGGAAAATTTAAAATTTCGTTGTTCATCTTTGAGCGACATTGCTAATGGCAAAGTAGGATTGACAAACGTACAAGAAAAAAACTTGAATGATCTGTTAATGAAAATCAAATTAACAGAAAAACAAGCAGAAACAAGGGACGAGTTGATTTCAAAAAGGGATGCACCAGTTACACTTTCACAAACTGGAATTTCATCCGTTGAGTTAACTATTAAACAACTTGTTTACGGCTACGTTAATGTGCTTGACAATAAGTATGTAAACAAGGGAAACCAGATGGAGGACAAAGCGATTAAATTCCTTGCAGATTTCAATGGAGAAAAATACAGTAAAAACAAAAACTTTTATGAAAACGATTTCATTTGCGGAACTCCAGATATTATTCATGGCAACAAAATAATCGACATTAAGTGTAGTTGGTCAAAAAATACCTTTCCAATCTTTCAAAGCGATGCACATAACGTGGCTTATGAATATCAAATGCGAGGTTATATGATGTTAACTGGATGCGAAAGTGCTGAGGTTACATATTGTTTAATGACTACTCCAGATGAATTAAGAGGGTACGAACCTTTTGATTTGCATAACATGGAAGGATTAGATCCAGCTTTAAGAATAACTACAATTACTTATGAACGTGATCTGGAAATTGAAAAGCAAATAATTGAAAAAGCAAAAATTGCTCGACAATATGCAACTGAATATTACAATAAAATCATGTTTAAAATCCTATAAAATGGAGAATAAAATAACAATAGCAAAACTGGTTCGTATGGATTTAACTTTATTAGTTGGAACCTCAGCGCTGGCATTATTTAATTATTTTGAAGTTGACGAATTACATGGTTTAAATCGTCAAGGGTGCATTGATCGAATAGCACAAGGCGGTACGTACTTTGATGGAATGCAAAATCTATATCCACAAACAACTGATATGTATTATTTGTTTATTAATTCCTCAGCACTTACAAAAAACATGGCTGAAAATTTTGGGCTAATATTCCATGAATCCACGCATTACCAGTTTGAAAAGCATTGGAATAACTTACAAGAAAAAGAGGAGGAAATAATTACAGATGCAGAAATTCTGGCACTGGATATAATTAAAATAATTTTTTAAGATGAAAAAAGACACAGCAATAGAATGGTTAGAAAAAATATTAGAGGGTCAAAAAAAAGAACCTTTTGATTATTTCGAGTGGAAAATCGCTTTTGATTATGCTAAGGAAATAGAAAAAAAGCATATCAAAGAAGTTTATTTAAAAGGGTTAGAAAATCATGATTTAACATATAAATAAAATAATTATGGACGAAGAAATAAAGTACTCAGAATGGTTAAAAAAAAATAAAGTGAAAAATAAAATTGACAATTATGTAAAAGACTGGGAAGAAAAAGCGTCAAAAAAAGAAAATTATATTGACTTTCCCCTAAAGATATATAAAAATTTAAAAGGTAAAATTGTTAAAAAAGCAAATTTTTGTTCAAAAGAATATCACGAAAATATTGAATACTCTTTATTTGGATCAATTGATTCAGAAACTGGACTTATTTCATACCAGTATATTGGAGAGGACAAAACCTTTTTAACCCATAAAGAAATCATAAAAGCAATAAAAATAGAAAATAAAATCTAAGATCATGAACAGAACGGAAAGGAGAATAGTAAAAAGAAGCGATTTAAAGACCTTAAAAACAAAAAAGGTAGTATTCGACCAACACAAACAAATGATTAAGCATAAACAAAGAAAATACGATGAAAAAAGTTTTCTGTTTACGTTAATCGTTTCGGTCATTCTTATTTTATTATTCACTTTTTGGCTATAAAGTAATAATTTTATTATATTTACAAAAAATAAAAACAATGGAAAATAAACTATTTATCGGAAGTATCTGCCTATCAGAACTAAACGAAAAAGCAAAAGAAGGGAATCCAGCATTTAGCAAAGCGGCTAATGGGAAAATTTATGTAAACGTTAACCTTTGGTTTAATGAAGAACCAGACCAATACGATAAGATTGCTCAATTACAATTGTCAAAACCAAAAGACAGCCAAGAAAAAAATGTCTATATTGGAAATTTTGGAACTCCAAAGAAAAAAGAACCAGAACCAATAGTTGTAAGTGATATTCCAGAGGACGACGATTTACCGTTTTAATATTAATCTATTCCCCAGAAAAAAATATCTGGGGAATTTAACATAAACAAAAAATGAAAAGATATTTAAAAATTACATTAGGATTGGTTTTAATTCCTATTTATATTTCACTTTACTTTGCTGATCGTGCAATATGTGTAATCAATCCACTTGTTAATCATTTTGATATTCGTATCTGGTTTAAAGACCTTGACGAACTTAAAAATTCATTGATAAGAGTAACAATAGTTACTTTTGTTTTAACTCTTGTATTCTCACTTAAATACCTTTTTTCATGGTTATTCTAAAAACAAACGAAATCAAAATAAATCCTAAAAATCCCAGAATAATTAAGGATTTTAATTTCAAAAGATTAGTTCAGTCGGTTACGGACTTTCCAGAAATGTTAAATTTACGACCTATCGTTGTGAATAAAGACATGATTATACTTGGCGGTAATATGCGTTACAAGGCTTGTATTGAGGCTGGAATAAAAGAGGTGCCAGTCATTATTGCTGATAATCTTACTCCAGAACAAGAAAACGAATTCTTAATAAAAGACAATGTTTCTGGTGGGGAATGGGACTGGGACATTCTCGCAAATGTTTGGAATGCTGAGGAGTTAGTTAACTGGGGACTTGATTTACCTATATTTATGGATGATAAAGATATTGATTTTGACAATATAAATTCAAATGAAGATAGAAATTCAGATAAACAAAGTAAATCCGTAACGTGTCCAGAATGTTTACATAAATTTGAAGCATAATGCCAATACCATACATGGGGTCAAAAAGAAAATCCGCACAAAAGATTTATCAAACAATTATAAATTTTAATCCAAACAAAAAAACCATTATAGATTTATTTTGTGGTGGTTTTGCTATTGGAGAAATATTCTATAAAAATGGTTTTAATGTTATTGCAAATGATAAAAATAAATATGTAGTTGCTTTATTAGACCAAACAATAAACAAAGGTTTAAATGAACAAAAATGTTTAGAATTTATCACAAGAGCAAAGTTTGAAGATGTACTAAAAAATCCTAATAATTATGAAGATTGGTTTGTGGGATATGTAATGTGTATTTGGTCTTTTGGAAATAATCAAAAAGATTATATTTTTGGCAAAGAAACAGAACCATATAAAAGGGCTGGTCATGAGTTAGTAATAAACAAAAATCCAAAACTATTAAAACAATTATTGCCAAATATTCCTCAGAAATATATTGATGGAATACTAAAACAAACAGATTGGCATAAAAGAAGAATAGCGCTTGGAAAGGTTGCAAAAGTTTTAAAGAATAGAATTTTAGAACTGCAACAACTGGAACGACTGCAACAACTGGAACAACTGGAACGACTGGAACGACTGGAAATTTATAGTAATAACTACAATGAAGTAGTAATTCCAAAAGACGCTATAATATATTGTGACCCTCCTTATCAAGGAACAGCAGAATACAAAGAAGGTAGTTTTAATCATGTGAAGTTTTGGGATTGGGTTAGGCAAATATCAAAGACTAATAAAATTTATATTTCAGAATATAATGCTCCAGATGATTTTGAAGTATTACTTTCATTTAGTCAAAAAAGCACATTACAAGGGGGTGTTCAGAAACATAATAATCAACCAGATGAAAAATTATTTATACCTTCAGGACAAGAATCGAAATAATTAGAAAATAATTAGAAAAAATGGCAAATAAGAAAAACTTAATACCAGCACAATTAGGTGAGATTAGAAATCCCAACGGAAGACCGAAAGGATCAAAGAATCGAAGTACAATAGCGAGGCATTGGTTAGAGGTAAATCAGAATTTAAAGAATCCTTTGACTGGCGACAATGAAAATATGTCCCAAGAGGATTTAATGACCTTAGCGCTTATAAAAAAGGCACGTGAGGGAGACGTACAAGCATATCGTGCATTAATGGATAGCGGTTACGGTGCGCCAGTTCAACAAATAGAACAAACTAATACTGAAATAGATTTATCCAGTCTCAGTACAGATGAAATAAAAGACCTTTTAAAAGACAATGAATGAACATAAACAACAAGCAAAGGAGTTATTAAAACGTGAATTATCAAAACGTGAATTTTGGTTTTTCTGTTTGTTTTATGACAATGAATTTTTTGCTAAGCGTTTATTTTTAAAAGAGATCGCCGAAGCATTCCAAGAGGTTGAGGAAAACAAAATTAAATCATTAAATGTTTCAATGCCTCCACGTGCTGGGAAGTCTTATATAACGTCTTTATTTTGTGCTTGGACATTAGGTCGTAATCCAGATGAATCAATCATGCGCAACACTTGTACTGCAACCCTATATTTAAAATTCAGTTACGATGTAAGAAATATACTAAGATCCGATAAATTCAAATTAATTTTTCCTTCAGTAACTTTGTCAGACGATAAGGCAAATTTGCAAGGTTGGAATACAAACCAATCGAAACAAGTCGGTTACTTTGGCGCTGGAGTAGGTGGAACTATTATAGGATTTGGAGCGACAAAATTAGCAATAACAGATGATCTTTATCGAGGTGTTGAGGACGCACTTAGCGAAACCCAAAACGATCGTATTATTCAATGGAAGGAAGCAACCCACGATAGTAGACTTGAAAGGGAATGCAGTAAAATTGATATAGGAACTCGATGGTCGATTAATGATGTAATAGGTCAGAATATAGAAAAAAACCGATATGATAAAAGTATAGTTGTGCCAGCATTAAACAAAGAAGAAGAAACCTTTTGTTCAGATGTAATGACAACCGCCCAATATTTAGATATTAAAGATCGAATCAATCCAGATATATGGTCCGCTGAGTATATGCAAAACCCAGTAGATAGCGAAGGACGTTTATTCTCTAATCTTAATATTATTTATTTAAACGAATTTAACGCACTTAAAAGCCAAATTGAAGGTACTATTGCCTATATTGATGTAAGTGATCAGGGAAAGGATTATACTGCTATGGCAATTTGTGCAATAATAAAAAACAAAGTCTTTATTGTAGATTATTTATTCAGTCAAGAAAATACAGATATTACCATTCCTTTGTGTGCTGAAAAATTGGATAAATGGAAAGTGAGTTATTGCAGAATAGAGTCCAATTCAATGGGTGCGATGTTCGGACGTAACATTCAACACTTGACTAAGGCAAAGATCCTACAAGTACATAATACACAAAATAAAATCACGAGAATTATTATGCAAAGTGCAACTATAAATAATTCGTTTATCTTTGTGGACGATGAAACATTCCATTACAAACAATTTATTGAGAATGTAAAAATGTTTTCAAAGGAAGGAAAAAACAAACACGATGACGCTCCAGATTGCTTGGCTGGTTTATGTATGTTTATAAAGGCAATGTTTACACAGTTGACAATATGAAACTATTATTTATTTTAATTATATTATCTGGGTGTGCAAAACATAATACAATGCGATGCGATGCTTATAACGGTAGTGGATCAACAATTAAGTACAAAAAATGGTATCACTCGTATAAAAGGAATAATTATTTCAGACGTTAAATATTTAACAAGGCTCTTTTTTCGTCCTCAGTTAAAACAACTCCAGATAAAATAATTTTATTCAATGCCTCAGCACGTGAATTTAATGCTTGGCTACTTTCTAACATATCTTTTTGAAGAACTGGAATGTGATCGAAATGTGCTTTTAATCGTAACCCTTCTTTATCCAATCCAAGTTGTTCAGTCAGGTTGTCATAAATTTTATCCGATTCAGGAATGATCGTGTCCGTATAAGCCATTCGTATTCCGTCTCGTACATTTGAAAACGTTGATCCGTTTTCATTACTAAAAACATAGTAGTTCAATCCGAAGGCATCGATAACCGCCAATTTATCAGCAGTCAATTCCTCGAATAACATTAAGTCCTTAGTAGGGTACGACATTGGATTCCATTGAAGTTCTGTTTCTGTAATCAAAACTTCGTCTTTGGATCTATTGTACCAATCACGTTGGATCTTTTTCTTTTCTTCTGGAGTAACTGGCAAAGCACCGCCGATGTCCGACTTCTTTGCTGATAAGATACCAATAGCACCCATGTTTTCCAAAAGTACATTACGTTTATTATATTGGGCGCGTATGTTTGAAAGAGGAAATTTTAAACTATCAATTATCGAAACGGGATTTAATAAGTTCATTCCGTCCGTAGTTTGAAGCATAATAACCTCCTCAAATTTTAACTTTTGAGGCGCGTCCTCCGAGTAATTATAAACGTATGAATCGATTAAACCGCCAGAATCCATCTGTTTTAAAGTCCTTCCGCTTGTGTTAATTTGCATTTTGTGCGACGCTAAAGGCAATAAAAGATTAACTATTCCGAATGATCGCTTAGGAGCGTAAAGGAAAGAAGTCGAATAAAGGGCGTCGTTTACAGCCATTGAATATATAACTTCGTCCCAGCATTGAGTCGGGTTGGGATTCTTTATTAAGTCAAGCACCCAATGATCCAAAACCTCCTCGCCTTTATCGTTATATAACAAAGGAATTCCAGAACTAATCATTTTGGCTTTTCGATTTACAACTGTTCTTAATTCTGGGATTTCTATGTAATGTTGAAAAGCTTTCGAAGTATCAATCCAAACCGCTTTCTTTTTTCCGAAATATTCGTTTATATATCTATTGCCAGAATGTACATTTGGCGAAAATTGATCGATGTATCTTTTTGAAGTATTTTCGTATCGACCAAAAAAAGCGTCCCAAAAGTTTAGATTCATAATAAAAAAATTTATATTTGTAAAACAAATTTAAAAAAATTATGGATAATAAAAACAATTCGTCCTATAAAATAAAAAACCAAAGTTTAGGTATTAAAGATATTAATCTGGAAACCAGAGAGGTAGCCATGTATTTAAGCCACTTCGGTAACATAGATTCCGACAAAGATTTATTATTAAAAGGTTGTTTTAAAAAATCTTTGATCGAAAAAGGTGTTAATTCTGTATCAAATAGAAAAATCGCGTTCCTTCGTTATCACAATTGGGAAATGTCAATTGGTAAATTTACGACATTAGAGGAGGACGATTTCGGACTTTTTGCCGTTGCAAAATTAGGAAATTCGACACTCGGAAACGATGCTTTTTTGGATTACCAAGACGAAATAATTCGCGAACACTCGATCGGTTTTAAATATATCGCGGACAAAACAAAATTTATTGAGGATTCTGGCATTGAAGGAGGAGGATATTTTCAAATTGCTGAGGTTGCACTTTGGGAGGGATCGGCTGTTCTTTGGGGAGCAAATGAATTAACGCCCGTTATTCAAGTGAGTAAAGGCGAAAATAAAAACGACATAGTAAACGAAATCACAGCGGAACTTGGCGTCGTTATGAAATCTATATTAAACGGAAAAGGGACGGACGAAAGACTTTATTCGCTTGAAATGAAACACAAATTTTTAACCTCTCAATTACAAGAACTCGCACTAATTAATATAGAAGGAAAAAAAGAAATTGAAATAATCAAAATAGAAAACGAAATAATTATTCCAGAAGTAAAAGCATTCAACTGGAATGAAGTAATAACAAAAATAAACTAAAATAAGATGGCAAAGAAACCAGCATTAAATGTAGAGGAACAAAATGGAACTCCTATAAGAGGACAAAAAACTTGGTTTGTGAACCATAGTATCGAGATGCGAAAAATAATAGACGAGCGCAAAAAAGCCGAACAACAAAAAAAGATAAAACTTGCACAATATAAAGAAAGAGAATGCCCAAGGTTAAACTTTAGACAATTTTATGATTTTGAATTTAATGAAAATGTCCCACAAAAATATTCAAAAGAGAAAAAAAGAAGAATTACTGGAGAATTAGCAATGCACTATATTAAATCGAATTATGGGATTCTATGTTAATAGTACGGACTTTGTTGGCAAGTTTGAAATACATCAAGGAATGTACGATACTGCTAATATTGACGCTTATATACAAAAATATGAACTGAGATACCTCGTTGAAATGTTAGGTGTTGACTTGTTTAATGCTTATTATTTAGATGCGAACGCTCAGCTGGATCACATTCCATTAGATCCTTTATTCTCGTTTATATACGAACCTTTCCATTGGCAAAACGGAATGCAATACTGGACTATTTTATATTCGTATGGAATTAAAGAAATGTTAATCGGATTCATTTATTTTGAATATATGAAGGACTTTATCACTGCAAACACTTTGGCCGGAACGGTAACACAAAAAAGTGAAAATTCTGAGGGTGCAATTACAACTATTTATGGGAAGTACAACGATGCAGTTAAAACGTTTCAAGCGATTCAAGATTATATACTTTACAACTCAGGATCATATCCAAGTTTTAGAGGTCAAGCAAAACAATACGCTCACTGGCTATGATAGAATTTAGTAAGATATTCAACGGTTTAGTCGACCAGATTTCAAATGAAATAACGGTTGCGATTCAGGATAATTTAGTTTATTATACGTGCAACACTAAATGGGCGCGAAAGGGTAAAACAGTAACTGGGTTCGACATTGATGGTTTTCCTCAGTCGTCAATAATTACCGATGTAGTTTACAATGAATCAATCACTTTAAAAACTGGTGTAATAGTAGATACTTTGATTTTAAACGCGCCTTTCGATATAACTGGAACAAAGATAGCGACTAACTTAGAATGGAGCAAGGCAAGCAATCTGGCAAGCAATAAACTTCCTTTGGTTTGGTTATTAGATACATTTGACGAAAAAGAAGAAGGCTTGGAATCGGCACTTGAAAGGACTGTTGATTGTAAAATCTTTTTTCTGGATGAAACCGATATTAAAAACTTTTATACTGCTGATCATAAAGCGCAAGTTGTTCAACCAATGATCGCATTGAAAGATGAATTTTTAAAAGTAATCAAAAAGAATAGGAATTATAAAACGATTGAAAAAGTAGATATTAAATATTTTAGTAGGTTCGGAACGGAATCGGCACAAGGTTTTGAAAAAAATATATTGGACGCAAATTTGTCTGGTTTACTTTTATCCGTAACTTTACAGAAATTCAAGGGAAATTGTGAATGTTAACTTTATAAATGTAGCCGTTTACACTACATGAAAAAAGCCTAACACAATAAATAAATAAATGAATACTAATTTTTAAAAACAAAACAAAGATGGAAAATTTAACTCCAGAACAAGTGATCGAAAAAATTAATACGATCATATCTGAAAAAACAATGGACTCAGTTAATAAGACTGAATTAGAGGCTTTAAAAAGCGAATTAACTACATTAGTAGGAAAAAACGATAATAGTGATTTAAAAGTAGCGATTGCGAAATTAGAGGGAACTATTGAAGGAATGAAAGAAGCAAAGATTGTTGGATCAACAACTTTCAAAAGTATCGGCGAAAGTATCGCAAGCACTTATGAAAAAAACCTTGATAAAATTCAAGAATTATCTTCAAAAGGTGGGGTGATTTCTTTGGACATTAAGGCTGCTGGAACAATGACAATTGATGGCAACTATTCAGGTGGTGTTATTGCTTTGACTGAATTAGAACAAGGTGTTACTCGTATCGTAAGACGCGCGCCATTCCTTCGCCAAATTGTAAATGCTGGTGTTACTTTATCTAAGTATATCACTTACATTGAACAAGCAAACATTCAAGGTGGCGCGGATATGACTGCTGAGGGTGCTGATAAATCTCAATCTTCTTTTGACCTTGTAGAACGTCAAGCGGTTACTCAAAAAATTACTGCTTTCATCAAAGTTTCTAAGGAAATGATTTCTGATTTACCTTTCATGCAAAGAGAAATCAACACTGAATTAATGGAATTGGTTGCTTTGAAATTAGATGCTCAAATCTTATCTGGAGATGGAACTGGAAACAACTTAGTAGGTATCTTAGAAAATGCAACTCCATGGGCGGTTGGATCATTCGCTGGTCAAGTTGCTATTCCGAATCAATTAGATGTTCTTCGTGTTGCGATTGCTCAAATTGAAACTGCTTTGTTTCAACCAAATTATATCGTAATGCACCCTACTGATGTGGCTAAATTTGACGTAACTAAAACAGTTTACGGAGAATATACTCAACCAATGATATACACAGATTTAAACGGAGTAAAAAGATACAACGGTATCGAAATAATCGTTAATACTGGTATCGATGTTGATACATTCTTAGTTGGAGATTTCACAAAATCTAATTTAAGAGTTCGTGAAGAAATGAACATTCAAGTAGGATTCGTAAACGATGATTTCACTAAAAATTTATTTACAGTATTATGTGAGGCAAGAGCAACACATTACGTTAAAACAAATCATTACGGAGCGTTTGTTGCTGGTAACTTTACTGATGCAATCGTTGCTTTACTTGACTAATTTAAAACGGTGCTGGGGTTAATTGCCTCAGCACTTTTATACTAACTTTTAAAATTTAATATTATGTCTTTAGGATGCAAATGTGATAGTGGACTTTCCAATACTGGAACTCCGAACTGTGTTACTCTTCAATCAGTAACAAGTAAATTAATTATGGTGCCATTGGAAAATTCTGCTGGAACTTTGAACTTCTTGGATCTGGCTACGGCTCCAACTTTGGCTTCAATCAATGCTTTGATCAATCAATCGGATTCTTCTTTGAGATGGTTTCCTTTGCCAGTTTTTGAAAAAGTTGAACTTCCGAAAGCGGATTCAACATTTGAAGAGGCTCCAAGTGGTCGTAAAATATTCATCAAACAAGGTAAAAGATCATTTACTGGGGAACTTTGGAACGGTACAACTCAACTTTTAGGTAAAATTCAAGATAATAGATGTGTTGAATTCGGTGTTTACATCGTTGATATTAACGGAAATTTAGTAGGTTCTAAGGTTGGAAACAGTCTTTATCCTATTCCAGTTGACAATCAATCGTTCGATGCTAAAATGATGTTCGCAACCGATACAACGGTTCCTAAAATCATGGTAGGTTTTGACTTTTACAGATTGTTTGACGAGTCTACAATGTGGTTGATTACTGGCGATGAAGCTGGAACAGATTTCAATTCATTAGATGGTCTTTTAGACGTTGTTTTGGCTAAAACTGCAAGCACAACAACTTCTTTGACTGTTGATGCTACTTTGGACTTCGGAACTGCTTTAAATCCAATCAAAGTATCTGGTTTATTAATTGGAGATTTCACTCTTGTAAATTCAACAACTGGAATTGCAATTTCAATTTCTGGTGTTACTGCTGGAACTGGTGTGAATTCTAACAGATATGCGTTGGCTTTCGCAACAACTCCTTTGTTAACTCCATTAACTTTGACAGTACAAAAAACTGGTTATGTAGGTGTTTATAACCTTACTTTGTAATCATTTATTTTGATTTATTTAAAAGGGGTACGTTTGTACCTCTTTTTTTTTTACCTTTACTTTTTAAATTCAAAAATATGATTGATTTCTTAAATAACGATTTAGGCGATATTTTGAAAAGAACGAAGGTTATTTCAGAGTCAGTCGTATGGTTTCAGGCATTTGATCCTACACTAAAAAAGAAAATTTTAGACTGGATTCGTAATGATCAACTCCAAAAAGGAATAGATGAGGACGGCGACATTATGGGACTATACTCAAAATGGACTGAAATAATCAACCCAGAAAAAAAAGAAGGAACTCCATATACTTTGTACGATACTGGCGACTTTTACAAATCACTTTTTATTGATGTATTAAACGAATACTTTGAGATCGATGGTCAAGGTTTAAAGGTTGATGCTGAGAGTGGAATAACTACCGACCTATTCAAATGGTTGGGCGATGGAATTGTCGGTCTTACAGACGAGAATAAAGACAAATTAACTGAGGAATTAAAAGTAAAATATATAAATTATGCTCGCGACATTTTACGAATCAATTGATGAAATTCCTTTATATAATTGGGCAAAGATTAATGAAGGAAATTTGAAATTTATTTTATTGAATATAGATACCGAGGTAAATGAATTGCAATTATCTGAGGCATGGGAAAAACTTTATGACGATTATATAGTGAAAAGAGGGTTAAGCAAACACTATAAAAAATTACTAACTTTAATGAAACAAAAAACAGTTCTGGAATGTGATTTTATAATTACTGGCGAATTGTTTAAATTAACAGAAATAGAAATACAAGAAGAAAAACTTAGGGAAATGATCCAGAAAGACGCGGTCGATATTTCAATAGAAAAAACATTGATTTATTTATCAAAGTGGATTGGTTACCGATTAGACTGGAAAATTATAACATTAAGCGAATATTATTTAATACTTGAGGAATATGGCAAAGCAAATTAAAAGAACGGATATAGTTGAAAAGGATATTTTCAAGAATTTAATTGATTCTGCTGATGCCTCGATTAGCAAATTAAAGTTGATGAACGATCAATTTGTCGTAATGGCAAAAACGATTAAATCGTCTATGAAAACTGCCAAATTTGATACTACAAAAGAGCTTAACGAATTTATAAAAGCGACTAAATCTGCAACTACTGTAAGCAAAGAGCAAGTGAAAGTAATGCAAGAACTTGAAAAAGCAAACGCGTTAAAGGCGAAGGCTCAACAAGAACTGATTAGAGTGGAAAAAGAACAATTGAAACTTCAGGATCAAGCAATAAAATCGGCAAGAACAAAGTTAACTGATGACGAAAAACAAGAGAAAATAAATGCCAGAAAACAAAAGTCGATTGATGACGAATCGAACGCGTATAAACGTCTTGAAAAAAATACACGTGAATTAAAAAATTCTTCCAAACAGTTAGGTGCTGAATTATTGGAACTTGAACGTGCTGGGAAGAAAAATACAAAAGAATACGGAAATCTGGAAAGGAAATTCAATGATGTAACAAGGCAGGCACAAAAAGGAGATCAAGCACTTAAAAAATTAGACAAAACCGTTGGAGATAATTTCAGAAATGTAGGTAATTATTCAAGTGGATTGGATAGATTAAGAAGTGGACTTGGAGCGCTTGGAATTGCTTTCGGAGTTGGAACAATTGTGCGTTCTGCAAGTAAAACAATTTTAGAATTTGATAAATCTATTGCCGATCTTGTTTCAATTACTGGAGCAAGTGGAAAGGATTTAGAATTTTTTAAAGAACAATCCGTTGAACTTGGAAAAAGTGTTGAAGGTGGTGCGAAGAATGTTATTGAAGCATATAAATTAATTGGTTCTGCAAAACCTGAATTATTAAAAAATGCAGAAGCATTAAATATGGTAACTGAGGCAGCAATTAAACTTTCACACGCATCTGGCATGGAGTTACCAGATGCAGCCACGAGGTTAACAGATGCAATGAATCAATTTAATGCACCAGCTGAAAAGGCCGGAGAATTTATAAATGTACTTGCAAATGGTGCTTTATTTGGTGCTGCTGAAATTCCTAAAATAACGGAATCATTATTAGAATTTGGTGCAGTTGCAAAAACTTCAAATGTTTCTATTCAAGAAAGTACTGCCTTGATTGAAATGTTAGCGTCAAAAGGTGTAAAAGGTGCTGAGGCTGGAACTGCTTTGAGAAATGTAATGTTAAAATTGTCGGCTCCAGAAGCATTACCCAAAAAAGCAAGAGATTATCTTGCTCAAATGGGTATAGATATGAAAAAATTATCTGATACAAGTGTTCCTTTTGCTGATAGATTAAAAGAATTAACTCCTATTTTAAATAATGAGGCGGCTCAAGTTAAGATTTTTGGACTTGAAAACATTGTTGCGGCTAAGAACTTATTAATGAATGTTGACGGAATAAAAAAGTTAACAAAAGAAATGGAGACTAAAGGTACCGTTGACAAACAAGCGACTGCAAGAACAAAAACATTAAATCAAGCATTAATCGAATTAAAAGGTGGTTGGGATCAAATAGTACTTTCTTTTTCTTCTGGAAAGGGTGCAAGTGCTGTTTTAACAGAAACACTTGGATTTTTAGGTCGTAATTTAGGTGTAATTTTAAAATCAATCACTTTATTAACTGCCGCTTATTATGGTTCAATTGCTATACAAAAAATAAAAACTTTATGGAATAAAACAGAGGGAAAAAGTTTATCTGATTTGGGTGGTTGGTTAAAAAGTGCGGTAACTGGAACTAAAAAACTTGCAGACGGTCAAGAACAAGCGAGTAAAAGTGCAAAGGCATTTGGTACTGCCTTAAAAACTATCGGATTTGCAGTTGCTTTGGATTTAGCGATTGAACTTACAAAGGCTCTTTATAACATAGCAACTGGCGCAAATGTTGCAACCGCTAAAATGGAACAATTTGAACAATCTAAAAAAACTGCATTAAGACAAAACGCAGTTTTTATAAAAGGAATAAGCGATGAAATAGAAGGTAATCGTAAAAAATTAGAACTTGATGTTGCAAGTGGTAAAATTTTAGAATCAAATGCAAATAAACAAAGAATCGCGTTTTTAACTTCAAAACAATATTTCAGAGAGGTTTCAGATTTTTACACAAGAACTTCAAAAACTGAATATTTTGATATTTTTGGTAAAATACAAAACGAAATAGAAGATGCAAATAATCAAATAGGTTTATTACAAGCAACTATAAAAGTACAAGAAAAAGAAGGTGCTAAAACAAGTGTTCTTAGAGGTAGAGAACAAGGTCAGATTGAAGCACTGGAAGTTAAAAAACAAGGCTTAGCCGATTATAATATTGAGCTACAAAATGAACTTCATAATTTAACTGTTATTGATTTACAGAATAAATATGGTAAAAAAACAGAAGATCTTATAATTGAAGGAACAAATAATAAAAATACATCTTTAAAAGAATTGAATATAACTTTCAAGGACTTAAATAAAACAATATCTGAACAAGCCGATTTACTAAACGAATTAGATGCTATCTATAAAAATAGAGCAATTGATTTAAAAACAGATGAAATAAAAGCCGAATACGATAAACAAATAAGACTCGCTGAGGAAACTGGTGTTGCGAATGTTGATCTAATGGAACAACTCCTTCAAGAAGAAACAAATTTAAAGAAGAAACAAGCGCAAGATAATTTAGATTTTAAAATTAATCAATTAGAAAAAGAATTTCGAGCATTTGCAATAGAGAAACAAAAAGAACTTGATCTTGAAAAAAAGACTTTATTGGCTCAGGAAGGAATAACCCCGGAGGCAACCGCAAAAATTGAAACTAATTATTTGGTAAAACAAAAAGAACTGAATGCATTAGTTGAACAATCAAATACAGATTTGCAAACTAAAAAAACATTAGAGGCAGAAAAAACTGCTGATGAAATTTTAAAAATTGAACAAGATAAAAACAATCAAATAAATGAATTAAATGATGGTGTTTATGATGCTTTAAAGACTCACTCAGATAAAATAAATGATTTAGCAAAAGAATCCGCGCAAGAAAATATCGATATTGAGAAAAACGCAAATGATCAAAAACTCGAAAATACTAAGCGACTTTTTGAAGGAATGAATAAAATTGCTCAAATGTCTGCAACTTATTTTTTAAAACAAAGTGATAAAAAAATAGCACAAGCAGAAAAAGAAATTGATGCTTTGACAACACAGAAAAACTTTTTAGAACAATTAGCAGTTAATGGGAATATTACTGCTGAGAAATCACTTGCACAAAATGAAAAATTAACTATTGAACAAAACAAGAAAAAAGCACAAGAAATAAAGAAACAAGAACGGATAAAATTAGCGGAATCGGTATTTACTTCCTATACTGCAAATGTTGCAAATAATGAAAAAAGTCCAATAGTTAAAACAATTAGTGATATATCTGTTTTAACGGCATTTATTAACTCTTTACCTACATTCTATAAAGGAACGGAAAGAACGATTGGAGAAAGCCTCGGAAAGCCACAATTAAGCGGTCGTGATGGTCATATAGTTCGAGTAGATGGATCAGAAAAGATTTTAAACCCTACTTTAAGCAAAATGACTGGAAACATGACAACCTTAGAAATTGCACAATTGGCTGAGGACAAATTAAGAGGTAAAATTATGGCGAAAGGAAAAACAAATATTGAATTGATTGAAACAAATTATTCTAACGATGTGATTGTTGAGAAACTGGATCAACTGAATAATACTATCTTAAATAAACCAGAAATGAACGTTGAGGTAGGCGAAATTCTGGGGGGTGTTATGCACGTAGTTGAATCGACAAAGAACACTCGTCAAACAGTTAGGAATATTACAAGATTTTCATAAATAAAAAGTCCCCAGACCGAGCAATCTGAGGACTTATACTTTGAAATATTGGAAAATAAACGTAAAGTATTGAAACAAATATAGAAAGAAATATGAAACATTTTATAAATTCAGTTGAAATTACTCCTCGAAACATTTTTGATATTGGAATTACGTGCGATTTTTCTGCAAAGATTGATCAAAATAAATTAACAACAGATACAATAGTATTGCCGAATGAAGGCAAACAAATGGTAATGGATCATTTACAGAATGTCGGTTTATTTGAGGGACTTCCGTACGATATTCAGTTTGCTGATAGTCAAAATCTTTCATGTTATATTGATTTTACGGATTCATTTACAGTAAAGGATCGTGAAATCGAAGTCAAAATAAAAAAAAGAAATGCGCATGATAATTTCTTTGATAATGCTGAAGGGTTGACATTTGATTATCTGAATACTCAGTTGACAATAAACCAAAGAACGGTTGGCTATCAAATTTTACCAACCGATTCAGTAGGTCAAGCGTTAACGTGTTCTATATCGTTGTTTTCAATATCAATCACAATCGGGCAACAAACGAATGAAATTGCCAATACAGTTAAAGAATTTACCGCGATTATTGGATATTTACCTTTTGCCTCTCAGGGTAAAGCAATTGAGGCTGCAATAAGATTAGCAATCCAGATTGTGTTTATTGCAGTTTTGATTTTTCAAGCGTTTAAACTGATTCAAAGAATGATTGAATTAACTATACCAAAAGTTAGATACTTTAATGTTTGTACCGTTCTGGAATTAATGCAAAAAGGATGCGCACATTTAGGATATACTTTTAAATCATCAATCATTGAAGGCACGTATAAAAATATGGTTTTGCTTCCAGTTCCTCAAAATAAAGTAGACAAAAAGTGGTATGACGTATTTCAAAATGATTTGGATCAAAGTTTTCAAAATGGTTTTCCTTCCGCGCTTGATGTTACCCCTACACTCGGCACGTTGGTTTCTGCTATGGAATCAATGTTTAATGCAAAAACAAGGGTTATTAATGGACTTGTATGGTTGGAACGTTGGGACTTCTGGCTGGATCAATCTCTTTACAATATAAATTCGTCCTTAGTTCTACAATCTGAGGCACAAAACCAATATACGTATGATTTTTCAAGGTTGTTTAAACGATATTTAATCCAATACGAAACAGATTATTCAGATATAAACACTATCGATCGCTTTGAATTCGGAAATACAGAACTTTCACTTGACAGAACAAACATAGTAAACGCGGATTTAAACCTTATTAAAGGTCTTACAGATATAAATATTCCCTATTCAATGACAACCAGTAAAAAGAAATTTACTTGGCTGGAACAATATTTTGATGGTTTATTTAAAATAATTGACGGACTGGCAAATTCTAATTTATCTGGATCAAAATCAAAACTCGGTTATATACAACTTTCGCAACAATATTTTTCCAGAACGAAGATTTTTATTCACGATGGGAGCGAAAAAATGAGTTCAAGTTCTGATGACTTATTGAGTCCTATTAATTTATGGTCCAACTTTCATTCAATAAACAACCCAGCAGTATATCAATTCACAATTAAGGAAAATGTAAAAATACCGATGAACTCAGTTAGTTTTGTTGAAATTTTAAATAATAATTATGCAATAATTGACGGAATAAATTGCGAAATAACAAAGATTGAATACTTTGATGCCAAAGGTTTTGCATTGGTTTCGTATAAACTTCCGAATGTTATTTTCAAAAACAATATAACTTTGACAAAAATTTTCTAAATTTACATAAAATAAAGATTATGGACGATGAATATTTGAACGCGGTTTTAACAAAATTATCTCAGAATCAAAAGGATTTAAAAAATAATTTAGGCGAAGCACTTTTAAGAACTGAAATAGTTGAGGAAAAACAAAAAATACAAGAACTTTTAAATTTCAATGATGAGATTGAAAAAGCAATTGCAAACAAGGATATAGATAAACTTCAAAACCTTATACAGAATGCCAACTTTAATAAATAACGTTTCTTTTCAAGATATTTATGGAGATAATTTTAATATCTATACTGCAAATGCTGGGGACAGAATTCGTTGTGAAATAAACTTTTCAAATTCTTGTTGTATTACTTCTTCATTGATGCAACAAATTACATATTCACAATTAACTGGAGAAATTAAATTATCGACTGGAAGTTGGATTGAAGAAGGTTTTAGAGTTGGGGACGTAATTACTCACGAAGGTTATGACGAATTTAACTCAGGAACTGGAATTTATACATTTACAATTTTATCCATACCAACTGATTTAATTATCGTGGTTAGTGGATTGCCAGCATATAATAATTATTCGCCTCCGACTGGTCATATCTGGCAATTCTGGGTAAACAAACAAAAAGAAGAATTACAACTAAATGTCAATTGGACTGATAATTTCAACACTTCAGCAACTCCGACAATGAACTCGTTAATCGACAATGAAAGTCAAAGGTTTTTATTGGAAGCAATGAATACTTTGGTAATTACAAACGGTGCTTCTTCTACTCCATTGGTTCAAGTTGGAAAACAATCTGGATCATTTGAAATTGAAACTCCATTGATTACCAGAAACGATGACGAATCAACTCCGTTTAACTCACTTGAAATTTACAATTATACGATTGCGTGGAAAGTTACCGATTTTGGAATGTTATTTCAAGACCGATACGTTGGTTCTGAATGTTTAAAATTAGTTGCTAAATTGGCTTTAAAAACTGTTTCTGGGGACGTTCAAACCTCAGACGTATATTATTCAGTTAATGGAAATACTGGGGTATTTGACGAGGCTTACAATAGTAATATATCTTTGATTACTTTGTTACCAGTTCAATGGTCAACTTTACCTTTTAATTTAGAATCAACAAATAGTTTTTCGATTACAATTGATAATTTAACAGAAACCGAATTTGAAATAGGCGCTTGTTATTCGACCTTTGACGATCACTTTAACCTGAATGTCTTTCCAAACCAAAATCCTTTGTTAAAACTGCTTAAAACTGGTTTAATTTCAATTGCAGATGTAGGAACTGTTTATTCATCTGATTATTTATTGAATGAATATTTTGATTTGACATTAACGGATTTAATTGTTACTACCGTTGGAACTGGCACAAATTTTAGCGGATCAATAACAATAAACCCACGTTATGACATATCGGATGGATTCGGTAAATTTATAGAGACAAGAGGCGACACAGATCGACTTTTTTACGTATGGTTTAAACTTGGAAATACAAACTGTTTATTATTTGGCGGTCAATTAGAATTTCAGTACCCAGTCGGAGTTGAATTTACTCCGACATTTGAGGAAATCATAAATCATGACGATAATAGCAATCATGACGACATGGGAATTACTGGCTATCAAACTGCAAGTGACCAGAATATTGAAGACGATTTAGCAGAAATAATTGATTTTGAACTTTTTAGCGAGGACGTAAACACAGCAGTTGAAGTTAGTGTTGTTTGCGTTCAAAATTCAAACGATGCTGAATTTGTACTTGAAAAAATGGTTTATGATATTTCAACTCAGGACTTTGATTTTTGGACTAATCAAACGCAAAATGTGAGTAACAATTTACCAACCGCGAGCGCAAAAAAACAAAGTTATTTATATTTAAAAAACAGTATTGTTGATGGTGTTGAACTTCGCCTTTATTATCCATTTTTGATACGTTGGGAATATTGGATCAAACAATTAAATGCAACCGCGCCTTGGATATCAACCAATACAAACAATAGAAACTGGATAAATTACAGAACAAATGGTCAATTAAAATTGAAAATAGGTATTATTAGAAATGGAGTGCTTGATTATCACTATTCATTATTACGACCAGTAAGTTATGACGTTGGTGGAAAAGTAACCTCAACGATTGAACTAATCGACATGGAAACGATGTCATCTTCTGATTCAATAATTAAAGGACGAGAATATACAGTTAAGGCTACGCACGTGAAGGATCAAAGTCCGTGGAGTGATTACCCATACGGACAGATAACAATTGAATCTTTTGAATCACAACCGCGCTTCGTTATTTCGACCGAGGTCGATGCTGATGTTACTGCTTTAAATCCATTAACTGGCAACGAATACCTTAGATTAGTTGAAAGTCGTCCAGATGCTTATACAATTATTTACGAATGTAATTTAAAAACACTAAATTTGTTCGATAGTATGTATAGTTTTACGTCAAAGGTTAGTGATTTAGGAATAAATAACAATCCAGTTTATTCAATGAAAATAACTGAAAATACAATTGAAAAAATAACAGAAGATTTAGAAACCAAAATAATAGAATAATGGGAAAGAAAATTACACAATATCCTGCAAGTGCTGGGAATCCAGATGTAACAAGTTTAATTGATATATCGGAATTCGATGGAAGTATTTACACGAGTAAAAAATTAACGATTACTCAGTTAATTGATTTTTTGAATACTAATCTAAATTTGGGTTCTTCTTTTACTTTTAAAAACAATACTGGAGACACAATTTCAAAAGGAATGGCGGTCGAATTAAGTGGCGCAAGTGGTTTAGATTTACCAGAAATCGCTTTGCTTTCGTCAAGTTTTTCAAACGTTGGACTTAGTCAAATCTTTATAGCAAATGAAGATATTTTAAACGGAAATTCTGGGACTTTTATTCAAAACGGATTCTTAGATAATTGGTATACGGTCGGTTTAACAGTTGGGCAAAAAATATTCTGGGACGTTGCCTCACAATCTTTGACTGTTGTAGGAACTGATATAGATCAAGTTTTTGTTGGAATTTGTACCGTTGTTGATGCAAACGGTCAATTATTTGTTTCTCCAACACGCGGAACAAGAACATTGACTTCGCAATTAATAAACGATGGTTCTGATACAATAAATCCTTATATAACCGCCTTAGATATTCCAACCGTTCCAACTCTTACATCTGAGTTAACAAACGATGGAGACGATACAATTAACCCATTTATTACCGCTTTGGATCTTCCCACAGTTCCAACATTAACCTCAGATTTAACAAACGATGGAGCAGATGGATTGAATCCTTTTATTACTGCATTAGATATTCCAACTTTTGCGAGTGCTGATAAAATGGTAACAGTTGGAAGGAACTCAACTGGATCTACTCTTTACAAAGGAACAATCGTTTATATTCTTGGATCAACTGGAAATCGACCTAATTTTGTAAAAGCAAGGGCAGACGTTGAGGCAACAAGTGCTGGTACATTTGGAGTAATTGAAAACAATATCTTAAACAATGCTGATGGAAATTGTGTTACTATTGGAGCAATTGACAATTTAGATACAAGATCAACTGCCACGCACCCATTCACAGTCGACACCCTTGTTGATGGAGATACAATTTATCTAAGTCCAACTACTGCTGGATATATTACAAACGTGAAACCAACCGCGCCAGATCATTTGGTTTATATGGGTAAAGTAGTTCGTACAAGTCCAACAAATGGAACTATTGTTTATAGAATTCAAAACGGTTACGAATTACAAGAACTTCACAATGTTGCGATTTCCTCGGTTACAAACAACGATATTCTTCAATATGAAACGTCAACGTCTTTATGGAAAAACAAAGCGATACCAACTGCAAGTGGAAGTGTAAACGGATATTTAAGTTCAACTGATTGGACTACATTTAATAATAAAGTAGCAACAACAAGAACGTTAACAATAAATGGAACTACTTATGATTTATCTGCAAATAGATCATGGACGGTTTCTGGCGCTTCTGGTGTTTTTGGAATTACTGATTCAAGCGGTGTTTATACATATTATGCAACTTTGATTCTTGCAATGGCTTCAGCAACAAGTGGACAAACTATTGAATTATTTTCAGATTATACCGAAACAAGTGGGGCGGTTACTTTAAAAAATGGAGTTAATATAAATGGAAACGGACATACTTATACATTAAATAAAACTGGATCAAATAATACTTTTACTGATGGAGGTGTTGCGGTTGATTGTTCAATTGACAATATTAAAATTATTAGAACTGGTGGAACAACAAGTTTAACTGATAATGTTTGTCTTTCATTATCAGGAGCATCAAATATAAAAACAACCGCAATATTCTCAACAACTGGCGCGCTTTGTATTTTATTAAATAATGCAAATTGCTATCTAAATGGTGGAAAATCTTATGTTATTAATTATAGTGGAGTTTATGTTACTCTTGGAAATTTGTCAAATCATTATGTGGAACTAAATTCAAATAGTTCTCATTATGGCATATATTGTGCAAGTGGAACTTTAATTAATTGCCATGGAATTTCAAAAGGTTCGGTTTATTTTGCAGTTATTCAAATAGATGGTGGAACGGCAACAAATTGTTCAGCTATTTCAACAACTGCTGGAGGTTATGCATCTGCATTCGTAAATAGTGGTAATTCATTAAATTGTAGCGGTCATTCTATAAGTGTAGGTGGATTTAAAAATAATGGTAAAGCAGAAAATTGTTCTGGGTTTTCAACTTCCTCAACTGGTTTTGTTGGATCTGGTGGATCAATAAGTTTAAATTGTTCTGGATTTTCAATTTCTGGTGTTGGATTAAGCGGTTACAATGGGCAGTATATAGATTGTAACGGATATTCAACTGGAAACTATGGAATAATTGTCAGTAATGGAAACGATGGGCAAGTACACGTTTTAAATTGTACTGCAATGTCAACCGCTGCAAGTGGTGCGGCTTTTGGTTATTATCCAAATAATGGGGGAATAAAAAATTGCACAATTAAAACACTTTACAATTCGTCTGCTGGTCATGGTGTGGAATTAAGCGCTTTAAATTCAGTAACTGGTTGCAATATTCAGGTAACCTCAGCAAGTGCAAATTGTATATATAAATCAACCGCTGGAACAGTAAAATATGCTTCAAATACTTTTGAGGGGGCAACTACGGCAGTAAATGCAAATATTACACAAGGCGTTACAAACGTTCACGATTTACAAGGAAATATTTTAATATAAAAAAAATGATAGAAAAAATCGATATTATAGGAGAACAAATTTTTACGTACGATGAAAATTTTAACGCAATAAAAACTTTGCCATTAACAAGCGATTATCAAGTTTTTATAAATGAATTTTCAAATACTCAAAATCTTTTGACGGTTAATATTTCAAAACCTATAAAAAGAATTATGAATTATGATGATAATGGAGAATTTATAGAAAGTGATTACGATTCAATGACAAAATCACAAAAAACAAAAACAGATAATTTTATTACTCAAATAAACGACGCAATAAATGCCATCAATAGCTTATAACAGAACAAAGAAAAGTTTTCCAGTAATTAGTTTACCGAAAAGCCCAATTCCAGCCGAAGATTTTGGAACTCGCAAAGGTTGTTGCGATGAATTTCTTGTTTTAGCTGGGGGAGAAAATGACTGGCAAAACGATGTAAACTCAGCATGGATAAAACTTGCATTAATTACAGACGATTGTTCGTTTATTTTGAAAAATTCCGATGGGAATAACGCGACATATCAACCGATTAAAAATCAATTCCCAAACGATTCACTTGCTTTTTATGCTACAATCGAATGGAGTAGTGTACTTGCTATGGACGGTGCTGGATGTTACACGATTGAAGTGAATTACATTGTTTCTGGAATAGTTGGAACAATTCTTTGGGGTCAATATGACTTAAAACCTTATACCGTTGATCATGCAAAAATGACCGTTCGATTAAAAGGAGTATTTAATCAAGTTAATATAATTGAGAATATAAACTTTACCGCCTCTAATGTAGTCGATACAATCCGTTTCTACGGTTATTTCGGTAAAAGACAACCGAATGTATCAATTGATAATTTAATCTACCAGAATCGCGTTATTGAGAACGTTCAAAGAGAGAATATAAATCAATATGTTTTGAATACGGATCCTTTGACTTCGATGTATACCGATAAATTTATTGATCTTTATTTCTTATCAGAAAGTGAACTTTATATATCAGAACACAATCCGACAAATCATATTTCCCAGTATAAAAATTTAGCGGTTTCAATTGCTGATAGTGCTGAGTTAGAATATTTGGACTTATCTAAATTGGCAAAGGTAAACGCTAAATTTAATGATAAAACAAGAAATCAATATACTAAATTCATGTAATGGCGAAAAGAAAATTCATTGAAGGTCAAAAGATTGGCGATAAAGTAATCAAAGAAGTTTTTAGAAATGTAAATTCTACCCATTATTTAATTACATTTACTGATGGAACAAGTCAAATTTTTAATTTTTAAAGCATGAAAACTCAAATGATAACTTTTTTTAAATTCTTTTCGATTGCTTTAATTGGATTCTTTTCGCCTATAATGTACGCTTTTTTTATAACTATTGTTCTGGTTAGTATTGATACAATTACGGGAGTGATGAAAGCTGGAAAAGATACTGTAAAAGATATTTCAAGTCGAAAAATGTTCGCTTTCGTTCCTAAAATGATTTTTTACTTTTTACTTATTATCGCTGGTCATTCTGTTCAATTCTGGGTTGAACCTCAGGTGCCGTTTACTAAATTAGTTTTGATCGGAATTTGTTGGATCGAAATAAAAAGCATTGATGAAAATTTTAATATTCTTTTCGGTTATTCTTTTATGAATAAAGTTTTGGAAGGCATCAAATCAATTAATCAAATAAAACGACATAACGATGAATGAATTAAAAAAAAGATGGAATGCACCGACTCCGAAATTCTGGCAAAAAGTTAAAAAATTCGGTATTGCAATAGGAACTTTGGGCGGTATATTAGTAACAATTCCAGCAACTGTTGTTGTTGCTCCTTATCTTATTACTGCTGGCGGTGTTATTGCTGTTTTATCACAGTTAACTGTTGAAACTAATATAGTAGAAAATGACAATTGAAGAATTTATAAAAATAATGAAACGTTGGGAAGGAGGTTTATCAAAGGATCTTTCCGATAGTGCCTCAGCGCACTTTTGTCCTACTCCATATAAAGATGGACATAAATACCACACTAATAAAGGAATCACTTATGCGGTATGGAAGTCTTATTTTGGATCACATGACGATGCAGATTTCTATGTAATGACGGATGCTGATTGGTTTAAAATATTCGACAACCTTTATTTCAAAGGTGTTAATGGTCATTCTTTCGACTGTTTAAATATTGGTTTAATGGTTGCGGATTTCGCTTGGGGATCTGGTATTATTCCAGCTGGTAAACAACTTCAAAAGGCTTGTAACAAATTAGGATCAACTTTATTAATCGATGGACGAATAGGATCTAAAACAATTTTAGAGGCAAATCGACATGATAAGAACCTTTTATTTGATAAACTTGTCGAAGTAAGAAGGGAATTTTATCATAATATTGGAATCGGAAAAAATGCAAAATTTCTCAAAGGTTGGTTAAATCGACTGAATGATGACGCTATAAAACTAAAACCATAAAAAAATAAAAAAAAATAAATAAAAAATATTATTCGCTAAACTACTGAAAATGAGAACTGTAAGAGATTGCAGTTCTTTTTTTTTGTTTTTTTTAAAAAAATAAATCAATAAAATGCTTGTTATATAATTAATTTGTTATATATTTGTAACAGATAAGGAAATAAACAATTTAAAAATTAGAAATTATGAAAAGCAATACAGAAATTAGAATAGATGGAATTAGAGTAATAAAAAATATTATTACTTTAAAAATGAACGTTGCAAATGGCTGCCCATCTTCAAGAACAGAGTTAGCAATTGAATTGCCAAGAATTCAAAAAATTAAAAACTGGGCAATCGCAAATGATGAATTAATAACTATTTCTTTATGGTTGGCTAATTACAATGCTGGTCAACAAGGAAATTTTTATAAAATGGAAATTCAAAACTTATTAAACTAAAAATCATGGAAATTACAGTAAACTATTGGAACGTTGAATTAAGATGTGAATTTAATCTGGATGAATATTTTCCAGAAACGTATTCCGATCAAGCTGAGGGCGGTTTAATTTCAGACTTGGCGATATACATTCAAGAAACGGAAATTTCTAATATCTTAACAGAACATCAAACAGATTTAATAAAAGAACTAATATTTGAGCAATTATGAAAACTGCAAGTTTATATGAATTAAAAAAGAGTGAAACAACTTTTGAAAAAATTAGGATCACGCATCCAGACGATGCATATAAATTTATTAAAAATTTCTATTCAGATGACATCGAGATCTACGAAAGTTTTTTTATCTTAATGCTGAATAGAGCAAACGAAACAACTGGGTACGCAAAGATAAGTCAAGGCGGTATTGTTGGAACGGTAGTAGATATTCGATTAATAGCAAAATACTGCATTGAAAGTCTATGTACTGGAATAGTAATGGCGCATAATCATCCAAGCGGTAAACTGGAGCCAAGTTTTGCAGATGACGACATGACAAAAAAAGTAAAAGAGGCATTAAAAATTTTCGAGATTGATGTTATTGATCATTTAATCGTAACAAAGGAAGGATATTATTCATACCAAATAAAAAACAAATTATGAAAAAGGTTTACTGGACTACACGAGAAGGAGTAAAAATGGATCTGGACTATATGTCTCCAGACCATTTAAAGAACGCTTTTAAAATGCTTATTTTGGCAGTCGAAAAAGACCAGCAAAAAAGAGATTTAAAAAGGAAAAAAGAAAGTGATAATATTAATCAATCTTTTTTTGACGCAATGGTTGATGCAGAATGTCAAGAAATGGGTTTTGATAATTATGAAGAATACGAATACTATTTAAAATCTCGCGGACATGACATCTAAAAACGATAATAAAACACACGTAGCAACTGCCAGAACGCGTTTAAATAGAATTAATAGATCTATGCTTGTGAAATCTAAAATAAGAGCGCTAATCAAAGCAAACTGGGGAGAGGACGAAATCGCAAATTATTTGAGAATTTCAAAAGATCTTATTTCAGAAATGTACGGTTTTAGAAAAAATTTTTACCCACTCGGAAGCAAAACAGAACCATACTTTGAAAGTGAAGAAGAAATTTTAAAATCACTCAGCGAATTAAATTATACATACGAAGAATTAAGTTATTCAGAAAAAAAAATCTACAACAATGATAATAGGACACGAAAATGATACGTACGAATTAAGCGAGTACGAATTACAACTTGCAACAAAATTAATTCCTCACTTCAAAAATAAAACAAAAAGCAATCCAGTAAAAGCAAAAGAAATTGTTGCTGGAGTTAATTTGTTTTATAAATTAAACACAAAATTCACTGAAGTAAGACTTCGGAAAATTATAAACTATTACCGAGTTAATTCGATCCTTCCAATTATAAGTACTTGCAAAGGTTACTATGTAAGCTATGATCCTGAGGACATAAACGAAATGATAAAATCACTGAATCAAAGAGCAAAATCAATTCTGGATTGCTCGGAAGGATTGAAAATATTTATTTAAAAACTAAAAAAAATGAATGTATTAAGTTTATTTAACGGAATGAATACAGGTCGACAAGCACTTGAAAACGTAGGAATAAAAGTCAATAAATACTATTCAAGTGAGATTAAACCGTATGCAATCGAATTAACTCAGCATCATTTTCCAGATACTATTCAAGTTGGTGATGTAACGAAGTGGAAAGAATGGGACATTGAATATAGTAAAATTGATTTGATATTAAGCGGTTCGCCTTGTCAAGACCTTTCGGCTGCTGGAAAACGAGCAGGAATAAATGGAAGTAATAATTTAAAAAAAGAAAAGAGCGATGGAAGAAAATAAAATAATTGCAATGTATGATTTAGAAGGCAATTTATTAGATGTTTTTGAAACAAACAATTTAGCAGAACTTTCAAACACTTTAAATGTGGATAGAAAAGGGTTGTATGGTTGTTTAAACAACACTGTAAATCAAATTAATGGAAAACAATTTAAAGAAATAATTTATAAAAATAAAGTTTTAAAGAAAGTTGGTGATATTACAGAAATAAAAAATACTTGTAAACCAGTTGCTAAAATTTACAATGGTAAAACTATATCTATTTACTCGGATATTGAAACTGCTGCAATAAAGAATAAAATAATACCTTCTAACATATCATCATGTTTAAAAGGTAAACGAAAAACTACTAAGTTGTTTGAATGGAAATATGTATAAGTGCGATGGCTTTTCTTTTTCCTTACGATAAACATTAATCGAAGCGAGAAGTCAAGCCATATTGTACATAACGACCGTATTAGCGTCTGCGAAGTTGCGCTAATGAAGTGTTATAATTTGGCACACACACATAGCTGCTTAATGCGTATTGTTCGGTTAAGCAACTGAATAGGGGGAGTAAAAATAAACGCAATTATTTTGTCTAAAACTTTCCCTATTTGTTTTTTATTACAAAATTATTTATATATTTGTCGAGGTAAGCCTGGAAACTTCCGAAAAATATTATTTAGAAACTCATTTATTTAAAGTCATTCCAGGCACTTTATCTAAATGGGTTTTTTTTATTTATTTAATTTATTTATTATGATTTACAAATTTGAAGATGAAGCAACAATTTTAGAGGTAGAATTGTTTAATGAAAACACAGTATCATTTGCAATTTTAGATGACAATGAGGAGTACGTTCATGCTTTTTTAAACAAAAAAGACATTTATCATTTAATAGGAGCTCTACATTTACTTCAAAAAGAAATGTTATGAGTGGTTGGATAAAAATTCATAGAAATATAATGGATCATTGGCTTTATACCGAAAAACGTAAATTTAGTAAGTTTGAGGCATGGAATGACATTCTATTAATGGTTAACTATGCTGAGGGTAAAAGTATAATAAAAGGGACTGTATATACTATAAATAGAGGCGAAAGCATATTGTCTTTAGATTCATGGGGAAAACGTTGGAACTGGGATAAAAGTGCGGTAAGAAGATTTTTAATTACTCTACAAAATGAAAATATGGTTGAGGTTAAAAATGAAACGCAAACGACACGCTTAATTGTCTGTAAATATGATTGTTATCAATCAATTGAAAATATAAATGAAACAGAAATGAAACGCAAAAGAAACGGTAATGAAACACAAATGAAATCAATAGAAGAAGAAAAAGAAAATCAAGTAATTAAAAAAGAAAAAGAAGAAATAAAAGAAATAAAATTCGACTTTAAAAAGTCGTGTATAGATTATGGATTTCATATTGAATTAATAAATGATTGGTTACAAGTTCGTAAAAACAAAAAATTAACGAATACAGAAACCGCATTTAATAAATTTATTAATCAAGTCGAAATAAACGAACATGATAAAAATATAATTTTAGAAAAATGTATTGAAAAAAGTTGGGGTGGATTTGAAAGCGATTGGTTTAAAACAAATAATATTAATTTTAACAAAATAAATACTGGAAATAATGGAAAATCACGTACAGATATTCAACAAGAAGGAAAAGATCGATTTAGAGAAAAATTTAATCAACAGAATTTCGGCGACGGGAATAGAGATTAATCAAAAAGATTGCCAACAATTAAGCAACGGAAATCTAATAAAAAACTATCCAGATAAAGTTGATCTGGCGGTAAAGATTTACGAAAAGATTGTTGATTGTGCTGATATCTATTTTGGAATACGACAAAATCAAATGTCGGATGCCTTAACTGGATCGGTTGTAAAACAAATTATGCTTGATTTCCCTGAGATCACACTCGATGACATCGAATATAGTTTTGAAAGATCTAATCCAGTAAAGACAGACTGGCGAAATATTACAAAAATTGAACTTCTTGAACCGATTAGAAAATTCTATTTAGTAAAGATTAAAATGCTTTGCGAAATCAAAGAAATTGAAAATGAAGAAATCGAAAAAAATGAAGGAGAAAAAAGTTTAATTGATTTCTATGAAAGTTCGATCAAAACATATAAGGAAAGTTTAGAATGTGGAGAATGGACCGGAACGATATTCCAAGCAAATATAATTCACAGAAAATTCAGAAAATATTTTAATCCAGAAGAAGTTGAGGAACTAAAAAAGGAAAGTAAACGAATGTACAACCATTATCAAAACTTAAACACTTTTTTATACTTCGCATATTCTGAGGAAAGGATTTTAGCAAATTTAGTAGTTGAACGAGCAATATTAGAAAAATGGCAAATAAAAGGTTGATTAAGTTCTACAAAGGTTATCTATTGGAAAATATATATAAAGCCGTTAAAAACGATTTAAACGTAGAAAAAAACGATTTAAACGTATGGATCAAAACAAAAATATTGAACTCAGATATAAGTTGCAACGAAATGACGAACGATCAACTTTATGAAATCATTTATTTTTGTTTTAATTTCGGCGACAAATTAAATATTTATTTAAACTTTCCAGATAATGAATTCGAAATCGATTAAAGTTTGTTCAATATGTAAAGATCCTTTTAAGCCATTTAATTCGATGCAAAAGGTATGCTCCACTAAATGCGCTATTGTACTATCAAAGATTCCAAAGAAAACAAAAGAGGACAAAGAGAAAATGAAAATCATGATTGATAATACAACGACCGTTCAAGATTATTTAAAAATAGCTCAGCAGGTTTTTAATAAATTTATTCGACTTCGAGATGCTAAAAAAAATTGTATTTCATGCCAAAAAACACTTAAAGTTGGTAATATAGATGCTGGACATATGTGGAGTGCTGGTGGTCATTCTAATTTAAGATTTAACGAATACAATGTAAATTCTCAATGTTCAAGACCTTGCAATAAAGATAAAGCTGGAGACATAAATAATTACAGATTAGGTTTTGTGGAGAAATATGGAATAGAAAAATTAAACGAAATAGATTTAATTGCTAAAATTGAAAAAAGGTGGGACAAAGACGAATTACTATTATTAATAAAAAAATATAAAGAAAAATGTAAGGAATTAGAAAATAAATATTAACTTTACAAGATAAACTATGTAATTTTAAAGTTATGGAAAAATATTATATGTTAACTATTATTAAAGAAGTTGAACCTTACAGATTGCCAAGCGGTCAAACAAATAAAGCGTTTTTGTGTTTATGTGATTGTGGAGTTGAAAAAATTATAAGAAAATCACATTTAGTACGTGGTAAAATTAAAAGTTGTGGATGCAAGAATAAAACAAAAAATGGTTTGTCAGCACATAAACTATATAAAACATTACAAGCTATTAAACTAAGGACTAATGGTCATTATGATGATGTTTACAAAAGGAAAGGAATTAAATTGTGTGATGAGTGGAATGATTTTTTAACTTTTTATAATTGGGCAATAAACGCAGGTTATAAAAAAGGACTTCAAATAGATAGGATTGATGGAAACCTAAATTACGAGCCTTCTAATTGTAGGTTTGTAACTCCAAAACAGAATTGTAATAATAGAGAAAATACTTTTTTTGTAGTATATAAAAATAAAACATTTGCTTTTACTGAATTAATTGAAATTAAAAATCTACAAAAAAACGAAGGTGCAATAAGAGGTAGAATTAAAAGAAATTGGACTATTGAAAAAGCATTTGACACACCTTTAAGGCAAGGAAATTATAAAAAAGAAAAAAATAATTAATCCGTAAACGTATCATTTTCAGTAAGTTAGAGTAAGGTTTAAAAAAACTTTACTTTTTTTTTGCTTTTTATTAGGTTTATATAATAAATTAATTATATATTTGTAACAGTTAAACGAATACGAACTTTAAAATTTAGAAATTATGAAAACAATTAAAATTTCAAAAACAGTCTTTCCAGCAAACAAGCCGAAGGACTTTAACGAGTGGTCAATGTGGTTCTTCGGATGTTACAAAATGGAACTCGAAAAAACCAAAAAAGGGTGGGATAGAAATATATACATTCCTAAAAAATAGTTATGATAATATTTGTTTCAAGATACGAAAGCGATAAAATGTCAATTTATGCCAGTATTGATCTCGCTTATTTAATACTAAGAACAGAAGAATTTTTAAAAGGTCAAGATGTAAAATACATTATTGATCCAGTGATTTTAATAACAGAAAAAATAAAAAACTAAAAACATGAAAAACTTAAACGATTTAATGCAGTTAACTGTTGAGATATTCGAAACAAAAGATAGGAGCCATAAATTTTTTATACGAACTTATGGTCACGTGCAAAAAATAGAAATTACATATTACGCAAACGGTTGGAGTGCCGACTCAGATGTAAAACCTATCGAAAAAAGTGCTTACTTTGACCAACCAGAACAAGTTGAACTACTATACTGGTGGACTAAAATATTATTAAAAAGTAATGACTATGAATAAGAAAAAGGAGCGATTTAATATCTTAATGCACAAAGCAAAGGTATTGATTGAAAAGGTTGCAAAAGGATCGTTAAACGGTCTGGATGCAACCTCAGAATTAAAAGTAATAATCGATGAACATTCAACTATTGATGAAAGGGAATATTTTGAAGAAACAAACGATTTACCGATTGAGAATTCAGTTTATAAATATAAAGAAATGTCTCAACTATACGATATTATTCTGGATCTATTTGCAAATGAATTAACTGATCAATCGGTTAAGATAAAAAAAATTAAAAATATAATAGATTAGTAAGATAATTGTTATATATTTGTAAAAAAAAGAACTATGAAAATATTACTAACATTAGATGATAAGGCAGAAAAAACCTTGTTAAAAGTAAAGAAGTACGGTTACATTCATGACATGGACGTATCCAATAAAAACAAGCAAATTATCGTGGCTTTAAAAATTATCGATAAACTACTGGAGCAAAAACAAATGTAAAATAAAAACAAAATGGAAAATAAATCGAGCAAACAAGAAGAAGTAAAAGACGTTTACGAAATGTTAACGGTGGTGCAAAATGAATTGAAAGCGCCTAAAAAACAAAGAAACAGTTTTGGAAATTACAATTACCGAAATTGTGAGGACATTCAAGAGGCCGTAAAACCTTTATTGTTAAAATACGACTGTTCATTAATATTAAATGATGACCTTGTTTTAATAGGATCCAGATACTATGTAAAAGGAATTGCAACTTTTTTTTATAAAGGAGATATTATCGAAGTAAATGGATTTGCAAGAGAAGAAGAAATTAAAAAAGGAATGGATGGAAGCCAGATAACTGGGAGTTCTTCTTCATACGCACGAAAATACGCATTGAATGCCTTGTTTTTAATTGACGACACAAAAGATTCCGATTCAACAAACACGCACGGAAAAGAAGAACCTAAAAAAGCAACGGTAACGATTCCAAAGATTACTGCATTGACGAACGAGAATGTAGTCCATGCAATCAATGAAAACTTGGCTGAAAAAGTTTTATCCTTAATCGGAACTAAATACTCAGCAACCGAAGATCAAAAACAAATGTTAATCGATTCAGTTCAAATTTAAAATATTGGAAAAAATGGAAAATTTAAAATTTCGTTGCTCATCTTTGAGTGACATAGCAAACGGCAAAGTAGGATTGACAAACGTACAAGAAAAAAACTTGAATGATCTGTTAATGAA
>Ga0209299_1000065_pt1 | contig 53814 bp, 78 predicted proteins | sample S_140806_MF_Meta_FD_187326 | JGI IMG/M metagenome (GOLD analysis project Ga0209299, IMG submission 187326) | Freshwater microbial communities from Lake Simoncouche, Canada to study carbon cycling - S_140806_MF_MetaG (SPAdes) (version 2) | ecosystem: Environmental > Aquatic > Freshwater > Lake ...
GACAATAACCAGTGGTTTACGAGCAGCCATGGTTCTGAGATGCTAAATACAGTATAGCGCCCTAAGTCAAAAGAGTCGGGGGGCGAACTTCAACTTCAAGCTCAGTCGTACTTAAAGCCACGCCGAGCTTGACCAGTGCTTGATACTTATCAGACCCGACAGCAGTCACAGAACCCGAAGCAGTTGCGAACCGTGTGAGCTGCCCGGTGTACTTGGATAAATAGTAGTACTCGCCGGGAACTAAAGACGACTCGGCAGTTATGTTTGCGGCACCAATGACAGCAACATCGTCTAGATTGACTGCAACACCAGAGGTAACACCGGCAGACGCAGCCGTTATACCGATGGCCCCGTAATTGAATGCGGCAATTCCGCTAACTGCACTAGCTTCAAACACTTGGGTACCGCTGACATAAACGACGGCGCCTTGAATTAAGTTAGCTCCTGCTGTAAAAGATTGTGTGGATGAAGCCGTAGTAGTTACCCCGTCTCCATTAACCAGCCAAACTTCCGTTCCGCCAGGCGAAAAACTTGTATATTTACGGTTAAAGATGGCCCTGTCTGCCATGACCTCTTAAACACAAAGTTCTACTTTAATCTTACCACTTATTGACGCCTAAGTCCTAAATAGGCGTGTATACCATAACGGGCTGGCTGAGTTCAATGTTTATGCCAGACGAAGATACGGCACGACCTAAGGGGGCGGCGTAGACAATTGAGAGCGCAGACGCATTTGCTTCAGACTGAAATGCCGAATACGTGGGCTGTATCCCGCCAGAAACCAAAGATAAATACGGAATAGAACCGGCAATTTGCCCCGTAAATATATGTTGAATTTTGTCTTTATCTACCCGAACCAACCCGCCAGTAGTTGCCGTGTCAAGTGCAATGCCCACACTGCGAGCGTTAACAGCGTTAGCTGCCGAAGAAGGATAGATGGTACCTCCAGACGCTACCGTCACAGGTTGACCGGCAGAAATGGCTGTTGCTGCGCGAAAACTTACAATGGCCATTTTTACACGGTAACTACTTGCATTTTAGCCTCGACCTTGCCCACGGGTCTTTTTACGCCCGTGGCTTGCTTTGGAGTGAAGCCCTTGACCTTGCTTGGTGCGCTTTGGTTTAGATGAAATTTTGTTTTCTTGTCCCTTAGCCATTGATTTGTTCTTAGTTGCCATCAGATTATACCGCTAAACCCAGGCTGTGCCATTCCAGACACGCAGTGAACCGGCACCGGAATCGTACCAGAGTCCGCCTTGTTGTCCTGGAGCAGGAGCTGCGACACCATAAGCTGCGCCGCGTGAGGGTCCGGTTTCATACCAACCGCTGCTGGTGGCATCGTAGACAAACAGGTTGCCGACTAAGTTATTGAACCACAGGCTGCCATCACGCGGCGGGGCATTGTAACCTGCGCCAGAAGGTGGGAGGTCGGATTTAAGCGCCAGAGCTTCGGCGTTTGCCTGATACCAGGCAGGATCACTGACACCGTTACCGCTGGCATAAACAAAGAGGCGACCTTCGTTGGTGTCGTACCAAAGGGTACCGGGATTGAAGTCGGCTCCCGGAGAACCGGAAACTATCGTGGGGCTGCTGATTTGACCAGAAACTGTAACGCGGCTGCCACTAAATACAACACTTGTACTACCCTGTCCGACAACACCTACATTAATTACCGAAGAACCGCCGCTTGTCGTTATATATACGCCAGAACCACCAACTAGACCAGATACAACAGCTGACGCTTGGGTTGAGACGCCAGACAATGTAAGATTTAAATCCTCAATAGCCCGGACAACCCCCGTAAAGTTGCTGGGGTACCCACTTGGATCGAGTGTAAAAGTTGCAGTTCCCACGCCGGAGATTGTGTAGATACAGTTCGTTAAAGCTCCAATAATCCCGCCGAAAGTGGGACCATTAAAACTATGGCGGGAAGGTTCGTGCGGATTACCTGCCATAACTACTGCTAAAACCCCTCCTAGTCTAGATTCTAGCTTAAACGTAGTTTATCGGTAACCCCGAGGTTCATTAATTCGTGCGGACGGGCAGCCTGGTCGGGTGCAGAAACCCCTCTTCAGCAATCCTCCAAGCCGGGACGTTAAAAAATTCTGCTTGTTTGCGGCACTCTTGCCAAAAACTTATGTTAGGAGTTTCGTGTGTTTCTGGATTTGCTGTAGCTTCTACAACCATAGTGACCCCTAGGCTGAGTTAACTACTTACATACTAACACACAATCTAAAAAAAGACCAGATTATAGCCTACCCACGGTGTTTTTGGAAGCACGTTGTTTACAAAAAAGTACTCTGAGCGCCAGAATGAGTCGTGAATTGCGTATGAGCTGAGGATTTTAAATAATTTAAAAAAAGTAGTTTAGTATACGTACTCAATTGCGACTTGCACTCGATATACAACAATTTAAATAGCTGAAACTCTACGCAGGTCCGACCAGGATTCCGATAGTAAAAAAAGAGTTGGTTTACCAAGTACAACCCGGAAACCCTGTGCTATGGTGAGCTGTATATCACATCAAACACCTCAATGAACTCTGACCCCTATATAGCGATCTTTGGACTGCTTTGCAGATCCCCTGTAGTGCCTGCCGAAGGGCCAGTCTTAAAAGAGTACGACTTAGACTCATTCCGAGTGGTAGAACAGGCTGCCGTCTCAACACTGCACTGCAAATGCCGCCGCAGCGAGCCTTTAATCCTTGCTACAGCCGACATAGCCAAGGTTCACCCTGTGCAGGGCCTATTCGCCTGCCAGACGTGTCTAGGCGAGCTTCGGAGCGCACGTACGGTTGCTCAACGAGTGAACGCCTGGGTTTTTCAGAATAAAGTGAATTTCACGTTCCGTGAACATTTGTATATGCCGAATAACTTAACCAGATTTATGGATCCCGGTTCAAAACTGGCCATACGCCCACGGCGGTACATTTACAGTTCTTTCTACGGGCTTGATTTGGGTTCAAAAGAACATGTTGTCTCTACCTGCTCTGACGCACATTGTGTGAACCCGCTACACTGCCAAATAGCCACTAGTCCAGCAGCTAAAGTCACCGCAAACATGGTAAAGGACACATCCAAATGGTTACAAAAAGGTATCTCAAGCAGAACCCTTCAGGAACTTATAGAGGTAAAATACGGAGTTTTGTTGAGTATGCGCACGATCGACAACTTAAAGAAATCAGCAAGCTTGTTGCAAAAAACTCAGACTTATTGTGTGTGCTAGTGTATGAGCGGGTAATGTCCGCCAGTGAACTGATTACATCTCTGAAGTTTCCCAAAACTAGAGTATTTAAAGATCTCAAAGAACTTCAAAATTGCAAACTTGTGATTAGAGTAAACTTTGAATCCAACACACTCTACGTTATAAACGGGCATTATTTGGATTTTATAAAAACCCTGCTTAGATACGATGAGCTTTCCGGAAGTTAAAGTAAGCCTTTGGGACGAACGTTACGTTATTGAAAATCTCCCTTCATGGTTATACACAGATAACCCAGAGCCCAAATCAGTACTGGAGGGTCAAGCAAAGATATCTGCGCTGAAGTACACCGTCCAAGATATTGACTTGCAGATCGAAATTCGTGAACTTGAACTCAAAACTGGCAATAGCCGCCACGGGTCGTCTTTTGAGTTTGAAAAATGGAAAGCCCAAGCACTGCGAGCCAAACAAACCCATTTGTACCTCTTAAACGCTTACAGCTACTGGCTTTTGCTGAACGAAAAAGAAGTGCCCTTACCCGTGGTGTACGACAAACTTACTAAGATCATAAAACTGTTAATTGAAGAACCCAAAGATTTTGTGACTCAACTGGAAAGTCTCCTGTAAACTAAAGGCGCCAGCTCTTGTAAGAAAGGCCAAGAGCTGGTACCGTAGGAGGGCAGACCATTTTAGCCTTTTCTGGTTTGCGGCAACTGATCTTCTGTGCCTGATATCGGGGGCAGAGGCGCCTCCTACAATTATTTAAAATCATGTCTATTTACTCGGTTGAAGAGAAAATTAACTTTCCACTTAAGGAAACTCTTGCAATACTTCGCAGTATTGATATTTCCTTGCAGGTATTAGCAAATACTCAGTCAGGTGGCGTAACCACGGCGTTCATAAGCAAAAAAGCAATGGCAGAACGCTTGGGTGTTAACCCAGTTGCCTTAGATAAGTTGGTGTATCAGGGTCTAACCTCCAAAGGAGCCTCTGGTCTAGTGGAAGGGCGTCATTACTGCAAGCTTGACCCGGCGGAAAACAACACCAGCAACTTCTTGTACGATTCTGCTAAAGTCTTAGCAGATGCATGGAACTCTTTCCAAAATTACAATGCTTAATCTAGGAAAAACAGCTAAAAAGCTCGCTGCCACCATTTTTGGGGCAGACGAAATTAAAAATCGTGTAGCCAAGAGCACAATGAAGCTCTTGCTTAGCGATATTGCCACGCTAAGCGCTGAATTTGCGGCGGCAAAAGGCGACGGAGCCTTATTTTTCAACCCAAGTGAGCCAAATCAAAGCCAATACATGACTTTGAAGGACATCCAAACGGATGTGGCTAAGGCAGAGGAGTTTTGCGATAAACCGATGGCTGATTTTCTTAAAAAGCTTATGAATATAGTGCAAAAAGAAGATGTTAAAAAGCATCCTGTGATTGTTATGGCCAGTTACAGTGGTCTAACTGTCCACCAGTTAGATTTAGATGTCATTGACGAAAGGATTGAGCAATTGGTAGATGCCGTTAGCTAACGTAGATTTTGTTTCACCTCCTGAAGTCGTAGGTACCGCCACATCCTTTTTTGGCGGGCAAATTGAATTAGATCCGGCCTCAAGTGATCACGCAAATCAGCTTATATGCGCAGATAAATACTTCACGTACGAACATAACGGACTAAAACAAGACTGGAAGGCTAAAAATGTCTACTTGTATCCTCCAAGAGACGTATTATTTGGCCACGAACAGCCAGAGGATCATAGACTATTTAGACGTAACAAAAGGTTTGTAAAATCCGCCCAACGTGTGTGGCTTGAAGAGTGTCTATGTCGATATAGAAAAAACGAGTTTGATGAAGCTCTTATGTTTTTAACTTCATCCGAGGTGGCTTTACTGGTAACGCAAAAGTTAAATATTGATATGCCTTTGTGTATTTTGAGTCAACGGCCAGAGTTGCACATAGACGAACCAGGGCTTCCTAGACAAGGCAACGCGAAGTGTTTGGGTTTCATTCTATACTTTCCTAGGTTGCACAATCCCGAAAAACGAGTGGAAGACTTTAACGATTTGTTTAGTAATATTGGTCGCGTGTACTGTTAAGGTTCTCTGGAGTTGCGTAGGTATTGTCTGGGCCAAAGTTGTCACCTACTCCAAAGCCAAGCCCAACTGGGCTTTGCATAGACGCTTCTTTTAAATTTTGACGGTCTAACTCTTTCTTTTTGCTAAGCTCCGTCTCACCCCACACCGTTCCGGCCATTCGCAAGGGGAAATAATGGGACAGCCTCTGTTCGTGCTTGTAAGAAGGCTTATCTATTTGGTACGAAACTCGACTTTCGTGTAAAGAAGGTCGGATATGATGCTTATACATTGTACCGATAGAGACCGGCCATTGACCCTACGTCTGACTGAACGGTAGGAGGTTTAGTTGCTAGTTTCATAAAGGTAGAATTCACCATATTAGAGAACGCAGAGTCTCCCTGTACACCCTGGAAGGATGCAACAGGAGCGGCTAAAGTCCCATATAACCTAGTAGCACCACGTTCGCTTGTTCCCCCTAGAGAGGTTACACCGGCAGATCCCATCTTTTGAAGAGATGTTATATAAGCATTTGATAAATCCGCCGTGGTCTGAACTCCCTTTGTTCCGGCTTTGTTGGTTCGCTGCATATAATTTTGAGATATAGCCCCAAGATTCTGTGAGCTTTTTAGCCCTGCATTTTGAACTTGAGTTCCTATTGCGCCAAAATCATTCAACACCTTAGTTCCGTAATCGGATAACTGTTTACCTATTGCGGAACTCATTCCGGTATAGGAAGGAGATGCTAATATACCCGGAGTATACCCTGCTAGTTTTTTTGAAAAAGCGTCGCTTACTCCAGTAATTACAGTTGCAAAGTTTTTTTTATATCCCGCAAGAGCCTCCGGTGTAGAAATACCGGATAAATTCTTTATTGCGTCAATAAATTGTTGCTGCTCTATTTTTGAGGTACCTTTACTTGCCTGAGCTGCTCCAGTATTAGTATAGATTTGGCTCAGCGCACCTTGGGCTGCGTAATTCTGTAAGACACCTTGTGCTTGTGAGGCCATCAGCCGAAAATAGAAAGTCCCTGCTTTATTCTATCACTTATAAACTTGCCCAACTGCATCAACTGTTGGTCTCCAGACCCCAAAGAAGCGTTTGCTGCCACAGGAGTAGACGGCTGGGAGACACCCTTCAAAGATGCAGCCCCGGCAGGATTAGTGTGTAGTAGCTTTACAATATATTCTTGACCCTGAGGGTCAGTTGTTTTAATAACACCAGTCCCCATCTGCTCGGGCGTATAAACATCGCCAGGCTTGGCGGCCCAGGCTAATCGGGTGCCCTCCCCAATACCAAAATCGACACCTTTATGGTCTGCTGACCCCACGCCCGACCGTGGCCCATACGGTGAAGTTACGGGGGCCGAACTTTCCCAAGAAGATCCTTTCTGGCTAAATAGAGGAGTCTTTTTGTCTCCTACTAATATCCGTGAAAGTACAAAAGAACGAGCAGTTTGGGGATCTAAGTACTGACCATCTTTCATTACGCGCACATCTAAATGCGGCCCTGTGCTGGCATAGTCTTGCCCCGGACGGGCTATCGAGCCAACGGATAACAACCCCCCAACAGTACCAACGTTTTGTGTCGGTTTAGCTGCAGTTTGTGTGTTTTGACTTAATTGTTGAACGCCTTGCGTACCTCGGACACTATTAACAAACGCCTCTAACTTAGACGCTTGCTCGTTATATCCTGCTTCTTGTTGTTGAAGTTGAGCGACTTTATTTATAATGTCAGAGGGATTTAGTCCAGCGGGAGCCGATGCAAGCATTGCACTGGTTGCTTTAGATTGGTATTCTTCTGCCTTAACCCAATCATCAGGATTCTCACTAGCGCTCAATTCCGCAGCGGCATCATTCAGAGCCATAGCGGTATAGAGCGATTCACTACCTCCTGATGAAGGAACTGCGCTCTGTAAAACACTACCTAATATAGCTTGTTGTATTTGTCCGTTTAAATCAAACTCAGGCAACTTAAAAGTTCCCGGAACAGCATTTGCACTCGGATTACCGGCCAATCTGGTAACTTCTCCTCGCCTAGGAAAATTGTAACGAGGGGTTTCAACAGCTTTTTGAATTTGATTAAAAGGAACTACGGGTTGATTATAAAAACTCTTACCAGCCAAAGTAGGAAAAGAAGCCCACTCAGGAGCTAGTTTGGCAATGTTTTGAGGTGTAAGAGGGGCTGAAAACGGATCAACACCTCTTTTACGCATAAGTTGGACAGCCGCTAAATCTTGGGAAGCAGGCCCGAAGTCTTTAAGTCCAAGCTTAGTTGAAGTTTCTTGCCAAGTTTTAGGCATAAACTGATACCGACCAGCAGCTGCACTGGAATATCCACCGCCGGAAACAACGCGATCTGGGTGCCGACTAAGATCTTTAATAGTACCGCCACCAAAGATGACGTTGTACCCGTTATCCCCCGTTAAATTTTTATCAGTGCCCTCCGCGTACGCAATTGCGTCTAGCCACTTACGGGCATTTGCATCAGTTATCGGGCTGGGCATGGTCTTCCTCAAATAAAGCAACGTTTGTGTCCACGGAGACACCTACTTCATCCAGCACCGAACGAAAAGCTCGTTCTCGGCAGATTAAGCGGTACACAATGGTCCACAGAAATTGGTCACGCTCTTTGTTTTGCAAAGAGTACGCCTTGTTCCTAATTCTAGTTAAAGTAAAGTCATCTTCAAGCGTAAGCCCGCACTGTATATTGCCTGGATTGTCCTGGTACTGAACTCCCACTGGTCGGCTACGGCTGCCTCAATTGTAGCTACTTCGTAAACCACCGATAGTAATTGCATTTAGCGCACCGTGAGTATGTAGAATTTTAATAGTTTTAAAAAGGTAAAAAGCCTAGACGGTCTTGCTGTAATTATGAAGAAGATCTAATTTGCGGCTAAGCGTATTGTGCTCATTAAAACTACAGCTATCATATGTTTGCCTACAAGACCCCGTGTGCCTGGTAAATGGAACCGAAAACTCTTTTGACAATTGCAGAGACTGCGAAACTACTTAACTGTTCCAGTGGGTTCGTGCGGAAGCGTATCGCTCTTTCAGAGGCCAATCAACAAGGCGGCTGGCCTAAGACCTTGTACATCAACCTGCAGCCAAACGGAGCCAAGTCTTTGTTTCGGGTAGATAAGGAAGCCCTTCAAACCTTTTTACGCTCTGAGGGAGAGGAGGCTAACATAGAGGAGCAGAACGCCGTGGCTAGTAGCGTCTGCTCCCTCTGATATGACCTATTCGGACTCTTTCGCCATGACTCAATTTCAACCCACGGTGCCGACTGAGTCCGAACCGGTTATAGAGCAGCAACCGGACCAAGAGGGTGCTTCCGTAGCGGGCTTAGTTGAGCGATTAATCGACTATGCCTCATATTTGCACCAGTTGTACACCCAAGCCCATTTAGTTCATCTGAACATAGAAGGACCTTTGTTTTTTCCGATCCATGCGTTCCTGAAAGACCAGTACGACGCACACGTCACGCAGTTTGACTCTACTTGTGAGTTTGTGCGTAGCTTGGACTACTTAGTTCCTTTGTGCCAACGGAGCCTATTGGCGGCGCACAAGGGCTTTAAGCACGTCAAAGACTTTGATACCCGCAATATGCTCACTACTTACCTGCGCAATGTCGAGGATGCTGGTCTAAAAGCTAAAGAGCTAGGTCAGTACGCTAATGAAGTCGAGGCTCCGGACGTTGAGAACTTTTTGGCCGATACGGTAGGCGCCATGTACAAAGCAGCGTGGATGATAAAAGCTACTTTGCGTTCTAAGTAAAGGCCCACCCATTCAGCACCCGGATATACAGCCCGCTAGGCGTTGTACCTGAACTCTGAATTTGATAAAGCAAAGACCCTGAAGGATATGTTGTTGGGGAGGGTAGCCCGCTTACAACAATTGCGCTTACAGGGTGTCCCGCCATAGTTGCGACCCCGCTAGCTAAAATAGCCCCGCTGGCTAGTGTCGCTGTGTTGGCAAAAGAGCTAATAGTCCCGCTGGCAATTAAGCAGGATGTTGCTGTGTTGGCGTGTTCTGCTGTGTCAGCAAAACTGGCATATATCTTTTGCCACGCGGCTCCGGTCCATACCTTTAAATAAAAAGCTGAGCTGTTTGAATCGGTCCATAGTTCACCTCTTGAGTTACCAAGGAGGCCAACAGGTGTGGCATTCGGGGCGGTCGTGCCGTATCCCGGAGGCCCTAACTTACGAATACTGCCTGCAGAATCCTCAAAATATAAACCAGGATCAGCGCTACCAAAACTTAAGGCAAGTTCGCCGTTTACAACTACGGAACCGCTCGGTCTGTCCGAAGAATTCCCCGAACGTTTTAAGAGTGAAATTACAGGTGTGGAAGTCATATTAGTAAGTGCCTCCGTTTATAAACGCGGGGTATGTTGTTGGAGGAATAAGTTCACCATTACTATACCGCCCACCGTCCAATATAAGTGTCGGTTGACTGATTAATTCTCCGTTTGCGTACGTCCCTCCGTCGTAGGTGTCTTCAGGTAGTCCGGCAGGGTTTAAAGGATCAAATTGATCAAATGTAAGAAGTACAAAGTTAGTGTCTTGTAGTTCTGTAAGGTCATCTAGCTGACCAAAATTCAACGTCTTAGCGACCATGTTGTATTTATCTGAATACAGTAAGTGTTTAGCTAAGTCCTTCAAAGCTGGACTGTAGCGCTGCCACCAGACAAAATCTTTATTTCGTTTTAAAAAGTCTGTTTGCTTCTGAAGTTCTCCTTCAAATTTCTCCCTGTAATACTCATTCATAGGCTCGTCATTAGGCTGCGGTAAGTAATAAGAAGTGGACCCAGACATCCCGTATTTACGGTAGAGATCCCAAAAAGCGGCGTATATGTGCTTACACCACTTAGGCTGAAAGTAGTACAAGTGAGGATCTGAGTATGTTGCTGTATCAGAATACGTAGGAATGTTATAAATTTCATTTAAATATATGAACCCAAAAGTTCTAGAAGCACCCGGATAATCACTTGAAGGAGATATACGAGTCGCAGCCGATGACCCCGCATCGTAGCTGCCCGGATCGATATTTTGCACTCCGGTAAAAGGGTACCTTTGTTTTAGGGACGTATTATATAAGTTGAACCCTTCCCTATTTAAGAAATCTTGACAAGAACATTGAACGCGTATCTCAGTAGTTAGAAATTCACCCACGGCTGGGGGGCCTGTCGCAGGTACAGCCATAGTGTTAGAGTCTACTACGGACCAACTAGACGCAGCGGCTACAGATAAAAAGAGGGTGTTGAAGTTTGGATTAATACTTGGGGTGGCCATAACCCCATCCAGTCCTACACCCACTACTGTATAGTTGTTATACCCATAAGTTTTTGTTGTACCATCAGAATTAAATCTATTAGATAACACTTCACCGTGAAAATATGAAATTGGTGATCCAAATTTCTGACTCAGTTTAACGGCGTACGTTGATTCATCGTACTTAGTCACCTCAGCAACGGAAATACCAAAGTCCAAGAAGTTAAAAGTATCCCGTGGACGAATGCCTACCATGTGCATTCTGGTGTCGGCCCTAGTGGTGGGATACACAAAAAATATACCAGGTATATACCCGCCCACACCGGCAGTACCTGATACGTAATATTTAAAAGAAGAATACACTAAACCGCTAGACGCGCCTTGTGTATACATACTTAACTCATAACCACGGCGCCAACGTGCCCAGAGTGAAGCGTAGTTGTAGTCGCTTAGGACACTAAAATCTTTTGTACCAACGGCGGGTCTAAACCTGCGCTCAAAGGGCAGGGGATCCAAAAGCTGTTTGGGATTATCCGAGCCCTTAATAGAGCTTATTTGCTTTACCGAATCAATCCCAATCTTGTTTTTGAAATTAAAATTGTCAGACCCTTTTCTACGGGACACGACTCAATAGAACCCGCCCTGCGCCCAGATTGTAATACCGGAAGGACTTAATCCGCCAGACACGGCGGAAGGACCAGCTCCCCGATACCCGGCACAAAGAATATATCCTTTTTCTAAGTAGAGACCTTCGCCTTTCCCTACTTCGATAGGACGAAGTAAACTTGTATCTCCAACACCTGGCACAGGAGCATTAATAGCGGGCAGCTCTAAGTGCTGAATCATGCCCTCCGTGGCACCACTCAACCCTACTTCCACTTTTGACAACATCAAAGCAGTTGATGTAGAAGGCGATGATTGGTTAGGAGCGTACACATAGAAAATCAATTCACAAGTACGAATACCTCCCTTATTAGGGTACCCTTCATTGCTGACAACAAAAATATCTTCAACTAAGGCTGCGTCTTCGGTGGGAAGGTCGCCTACCCGCACAAGTTGAACTAGGTCAGAAAAAGCAGGGTTAGTTGGGTCTACAACAGTAGTCCCGTTATTGATCCGAGCACCTCGCAAAAACGGGCGATCAATCAGGCAGGGGGACTTGTTTGTACTAGTACTTGCCATTTAGAACTCCTGACTGACCGATAAAGGTAGTTGTGCCTTAATTCTAGCGATAATACTTGCTAGCTATCGCCTGGATTATTTCCCTAGTGGCAGGGTCTGTTCCTCCTCCAGTAACCAACCCAAACAAATTCGATGTCTTTTCAGGATTAGACGTTTTAAAATAATCAGATAAACGAGATCCGGCAATACGGGAAAAAGTGTCCTTTCCCCCAATTATGTCACCGGCTACCCCGGCGGTCGTACCCACGAGATTAGCTAGGTCTGACCAATCAAACCCTTTCTTTTCGACACTGCTTGAGTTAGGCGAGTAACGACCTGCCCCTAGATCTAAGTTGGAATCATAGTTAAAGGGGACATCCGGACTAGACGTATTCCAGTAGGAGGGAGCTTGTGACATGGTTAGAAGCCTGCAGGAGAAGCTGTTTGGAACTGACTTGATCCTAATTTTAGCTCTAGAGCACGACGAAGCATATCGTTAGAAATTTGAGCCGAATCGTACTCACGAGCAGGCGCCTGCTCGGTGTATTGACGACCGGTTAACAGAGTAGGCTGCTCTAGAGGTTCGGTTACCGCAGATAACTCATAGGATCCTTGGGTGGGATTTACAGCGGCTTCGGCCCCAAAGTGACTATTAGCCGTGGCATTATTAGCGAGGTTGGATCCAAGCGATGAGTTAATCATCGTGCCCTGTACATTACCAGAGGATTGTTGATTAACGGAGTCCGAAGGAGCCAATTCATTTGGAGCTGGGAACGAATCACGCAATTGCAAATTACTCGCTTGTGCTGCAGCCGCTTGTTGCTGCTCAAACAAACGCATTGCTAGCGCTGGATTCTGTACTGCCCATTGCCTTAACGGGGCTTTGTCCGGAGCATTAAACCCAAGCTCATTAACAATTTCGCCAATGTTAGCCCGAGCTTTTAGACTTTCTTGTGCATATTGAGCTTGGAGTGCTGAGACCTTTGAAGCTCTGGTACTCTGTGTACCTTGACCACGGGCGTATTGTTCAATTTGTTCTCTAACTGCGCTATCCCCTGCCCCACCATTAACTTGTACAACATTACGGGCAGAAGGATCTAGATAAGGAGAGTCCTTACGATAAGCATCGGGTAGAGGTGTGGAATACACGCGATCGTCAAAAACGTTCGCAGAAGACGCTGGAACCCTGGGTTCTGGAGGAGCCGCTGTCGTAGTGTCTCCGAGAGAGGGCTCCCCTTGGTTCAACCGAGAACCTACGGCAAGGCCGGCAGCAGCCCCGCCCCCAAGTACCGCCGCTAGTGCTCCTAAGTTACCCGTCCGTACACCGCCAACAGCATTAAGAAGTTCAGGAGGTACTGTGCGAGATTCAACATCAATATAAAAGTTACTGTCAGGTATAGAAATATTTTTGTTGGATAAGTCCCCACCAGGCGATTGAACTATACTGCCGCCACGGCCATTAGAAGCTAGCGAGGGAGAAACCTCGCCTCCGCCCCCACCGGCAAAACGACCTGCTAAAGGACGAAGGTCCTGCCCCGCAATAGCTGCTTCAGGCGAACGCACCAAAGAACCGGCCCCGCCTCGTTCCAGCTGAGCTATATATTCGGTCCCGTTAGGACCTAAGAGATTACGTAACGCTTCCTCCCTAGGCACACCGTGGTATGCAGAAATCTGGTCAGCTGCTTGTAGAACGGACTTAGCAGTACCCGGATCCCTTGCACTAAGCTGACTAAAAGTCTCTAGGGCGCCTGGAGCTTGGCGGGTAGGCGATGGAAATTGAGGTACGGGGGCTGGCCCAGATGTTACTTGAGCGGGGCGAATATTAGTAGAGCGATAAGGTGCCGAAAACTTAGGTTCAGGAGCGGGTAAAAAGTTTTGACGGGAGGGGGCTACCGTAATGGGTTGGGCAGGAGGAATATCGAAAATACTCATTTGCCCCGTAGCTGTAGCAGGTCGAGTAGCTCCGACTGAAGGACGAGAACCTAGTGTTCCCTCAGGTATAGGAGGATTTTGAGTGGGGCTCCACGGAGTTCCTTTACGAATTGGTGCCCCGGTAGAATGCCTTACCGCTCCTTCAGGAACAGTAAGAGGCAGCCTTAGTTGAGTATGCTCTACAGGTTTTAAAATTCCACTCTCGACTAAACCCCGTCCAAAGGTCCGTAATACGTCATCTATTCCCTTTCCGGCTCCCGAAAGGATCCGACTAATCTTCTGTGGATTCACGTTAATCCTTTAAAACCTCTCGTACTACTATAGCTCCTATCGCCATTTAGTGTAAAAATACAACCTGTCTGCCCGAGCGGTATCCGGAGGTCCTGGGATAGCTTGAATGAACTCGCCTCCACTACGTTCAAAACGGTATCGGGCTGTGACAGGATCTTTATAGTTTGGAACATAAAGCATATGAGCTAAACGATCACACTCAAATTGATAATTTTCTCGCCAAATCCTTGCTGTTTCCCTTTTGTCTTGTACGTTAATCGAACGACTTACGTCACCCAGAATTGTTTCTTGGCGGCTGGTAGCTCGTCCAGTAGCTAACTCTGTATAGCGTTCGGCGTCTTCGCACCGTTCCAGCTGTCCGACAATTTTATCGTAATAAAACTCAGAAGGAATACTGCTTGTAGCTTCTAATAAGCGAGCGTAATCCCCGGCTGGGACCGTGGCAATGTTGTACCCCAAATGATACGCAGTTCGGCTGAAGTTATAATCGTCTAAACGATACCCGAATGTTTGTGCCGGATTCCGGGTTAATTGGTTTACTGCCGCGTAAATTATTTCCCGCTTAGTAGCATCAGTTTGCGTAGCTTGAAATACTACGCCCTGTTGCGCTAGGTAACTTTGAATCTGCTCAAGTTCTTGTTGCGAGAATTGAGACACGCGACCTTACCTTTACTTACAACTATTCTACCCGCGTAAAAATTAAATAAAGACTTATTCTACGTAAACAACTCCACCGTCTAACACTTCTTCCCAATCTACTCGGCTAATAGCCTTTAGCTGGTCAAGTTTAGTGAAGCGCTCTCCGGGCATAGATTGCTGCAACTCCTTAATTTCCACGGCTGTTTTAATGCCGACCCCTTTAAGAACTTGAGTTAGACGCTCGGGAGTAGCGCTGTTTATGTTGACCCGGTTCTCAAAAGGAATCTCAGGTTGAATAATCTGACGACCACGGCGCTTCAAACCGGGTTTTGCGCTGGGCTTGTCCTCCGTAACTTCTACAAAGTCAATCTGCCCTCTATGAGCAAAGAAAACTTTACCAGTGGTCACGGAGCGCACCATTTTGTACTCTCCTTCGTCGTGTTCACTCAGAATCACAACTTTGACCCCACTGGGCTTGAAAACAACCTCTGGAAGTTGAGCGACAGTCATTATGTGGGTAGTGTCTAGAGTTAGTTTACTAACAGATTATAATTTAGGTAGGTGTTTTAGAAAAAATGGGTATTCCAAGTTGGCTAGGCAGGTTAGCGGGGCCTGGTTTAGATATTTTAAATACTGTTGCCGAGTTTGGTCGGGCTAAGGAAGCTGGAATTTCCCCCCCACAGGCGGTTGTTCGCGCAGCCGCAGGTTTAGGAGCGGGAATAACGGCATACACACCCGTGGGCGCTGCTGCTACTTCAGCTCCAGGACTATTGCGTATGGCTGCGGAATCCTTGGCCAAACAAAAGATACAAGAAACTATTGGTCTAGATCCACTTTACGGAAAAGGTGTAAACCCTCGCGTAATCGAGGCGGGAGCTGCGGGCGCAGATTATTTAAACCCCATGGAGTGGGCATACAGAGCAGCAGACGCATTGAATCCTGAACTTCGCGGAGCCCCTAGCCTTAGTCAAAACCCTAACACTCGTTTGCAACAAATAAAGGATCATTTAAATCGTCAAAAGTTAGCAAACCAATAAAAAACCCCCTCCGAAGAGGGGGCAGTATCTGATCTAAACAGATCAGGCAGGCACCGTAGAGGTGTAGACGTTTGATTCCACCAAACCAGCAGGTTGGAGGGCCAGATCGTCACGACCAGGAGCGTCGTCAGCCAGAACCCAGCAGACTTCGCAAATAGCCAGAGCCTTGTTCTTGCCGCTGAGCCTGCCATTAGCAGCCCGAGGGTCGAACACACCGGAGGCTTGAGCCAAACCGGAAGCTGCGGCGCCACCAAGGTTGTTAACAGCAAACAGCTTATACTGAGTTTCGGTACCAGTCCGATACAGAGTAGAACTGTTCCACACGTTATTGGTGCTGAAGGAGCCGTTAGCAATACGGCTGTTGCTGCCGGCAAGGGTAACGAAGTAACCCGAGGCAGAAGGCGTGGTATTGAGACCAACACCCACAGCGGGACCGAGGCCCAGAGTGGGAGTAGTAGTACCGCCACCAACACCGCTGCTGATCACGTCGCCGCCGTCAACACGGACGGATAGACGATACACATAAGCACCAGAAGGTACCTTAACACCGTCAGTAATGTCGGCACGAACATCCTTGTAAGCATCCGGAGAAGGGATGATCACAGCGGCGTTGGTGAACGCGACATTAGCACTATTCAGACCCGAGCTGTAAGCCTGGGTGTAATAGTCAATTTGGTTGGTACCCAGAGCTTGGAACGACAGATCGACGTAACCAATAGCTTGTTGGGCAATCCAGCCAGGTTGGAACACCACGCCGACAGGACCGCCAATGGGCTGGTTGCTGTAGGTGGTTTCGGTGTCGTTCTGGTTTCGGAACTGGAACGACTTTTCTTCGTGCCAGTAACGAAGAACGTTGGTGTAGTTTCCAGGATAGATCTTGGAAACTTGGAGCTGGTTAGAGTTAGTAGTCATGGTTAATTACCTCCTCAAACGTTGAATGAGTAGGCAACAGACACGAAGTCAGCGTTCAGAAGTTCAAAACCTGCGTACAGGCTCCAAATCATCATGATGAAACGGCTAAAATCGTCGTTGTTGTTGAGCAACACTTGGGCATTATTGCCACCGATGCCAACACCAACAGCCTGAGGACCGAAGAACATACCAATTGCACTGTCGTAGGTAGACGCAGTGCCGCCAATGGTTGCCGTAGCAGTTTGGGAAGGCATGTTGGTGGATTCAAAGAATCGCACACCTTCAAAAACGAAACCAGTAGGCATGATGGGTTCGCCAGCCACGAAAGTAGCTTGGCCGAAACCTTGACCCATGTAGATAGCAGCGTTAGGCTGCATAGCTGACATGAGGGGATTAATCTGACCGTTGCCGGGGTAGCGAGCCACCTCACGGAAGTCAGAGTTCTGACGCAGGTGCATCAGGAAGGTAGGATCGCAAACGCAACGGTAGAACCCATCTTGGTAGGTGGGGGTATTACGCTTACGCAAGGACTTGACCACCCGAAGAAGGTCGTCCTTAACGTCAAACTTGGCTTGCTCTGAGTTGGTGTAGGTCAGAGAACCGACAGCCAAATCGCCAGGGTAGTAGTAACCACCTTGAGTATCTGAAGACTTGCCCTTAGAAACAGCTTTCAGGAGTTCGTTGATGAACACCCGATCGCGCCACCGGCGATAGTCATCCAGCAGGGTGAGGCTACCAATGGATTGGTGGAATGCAGTAAGGTTACCGGTATCGAGCAGCAAACGCTGCGCGGTAATCAGTGTCTCACGTGCGATCTTGAAAGTGCTAGCCTGTGTAGGATCGCTAGGATCTGCAGGGCCTGTGTACTCACGAAGAGTCACCAGCACCTTATCCTTAACGATGTTGCGGCTGCTAGCAGTACCGATGGTCTGCTCTGCAGTACGCTCCCGTGATTCCTTGCTTCCTGGGTTTCCCCAGAACCTGTAACGATCAAGTTGCACGGTCTGCCCTGGTTGTTTTGAGAAATCATGAACAACCACGGGCTCTGCAGCCATCTCTACAACGTAAGCCGGGTGCTTTACTACTACAGTTTTCACTGCCGCTAATCTAACGCACAGCCTCTTTGACGTTGTACGTACTTAGCGTTTGTAGTCTGGATGATGAGTGGATGAAATTTTTTACGAGCAAAAACTAAATCAGGTACCCAGGGTTTAATGAGCGTCCAAAGTTTTTGCGTTTCCGTTGTCCCAAAATACACATCTATAAGACCATCAGATTTACCGGATCTCTTTTTTTGAAGAGTCGTGGTTAAATCAAAGTTAGTCTTAAGCGCCTGTTGAAAAAGAACAAGTTCCTCTTCGGGATAAGCGTTTAAGTGAATGCGTACCGTAGGTTTTCGGTAGTACGTATTGCCGGTTTTATAGTCTTTTGTGAGTCCGCCCCTACAAGAACCTTGGTCAAGAATTAAGACCGCAAGTCCCAAAGGATGGTCAAAATGACGAATACGTTTTGTTATGTGTTTTTTGCCGTCTTTTGTATAAAACCAATTACGGTAAATACGAAGACGACCTTTGTTTGAACACAACGCAAAACGATACATAAAACCGTTTGCACAAGTAGAATCTTTTGACTCTAAAACTGTGCAAGACGCACCGAGGTATCTCCGGATAAAACCTGCTTTCCACTCAACATAATTTTGTTCGGTATTACTCCACTGCCATTGATAAGTTGGCGAAGCGTAGCAATCTCCTAACAAAGTTCCGATGAGAAAAGAACGCACTTCATCTCTAGTTACCTTTGTCATCCAATCACTCCCTGTATCTTCTCCGGCATGATTATACATGCTACGGAGCCCGCCGTACAGGCTCTACACCTTCCCATAAAGGGCTTGGCTCGGTATTCCCATCCTCAAGGGTTCACCGAATTTGACGGGTATTGCCCCACAGCTTTCACCGTGGGCGCCCCACACAACGATCTGTCTGTTAGAGGGTTAGACAGATGTTTTTAAGGCCGGTAGAGTTCTGCGCCGAGCAACTTCGGAAAATCATTGTCGCAGTTGTGTTACCCTAGAGGCTCTTTATCCTCTAGCTCTGCATCTTTACCATTGATGCAGCTCGGACTATATCATCACCCTCATAGGTAGGGTGTCGGGCGCTCGTGGATTCTCATAATCCGTTCTGGATCGTACAATCTAGTCTCTGAACCTTCCGCACGTTCCCATGCGGCTTGGCTGCTGATTCCCTCAGCTTAGGCGCACATCCTAAGCTGAAAATTCTTCCGACATAAGTCGGCTCTAATTGTCAAGGTTCTCAGGATAAGCCTGATTTGTCTGTGCTAAAGGGAAGGGTTCCAGCAATTCACCCGATACTGCATAAGCCTCTCAGCCTATGAGCGCCACTTGACGAACAAAGCGTCAATCTCCGCGAAATTACTCCCTTAGTTTAAATCGTTTTTATGTAACTAGTGTACTACTTGTCGCGTTTATAGCGTTAAATGCTTTTTTGATTACTACTATTGACTGAAGGGCTAAACCGATGAGGAATAGAGCGAATACCTTCACCACCCACGCCGTAGATCGACCCGAGATTGAAGGCGTACCTTGAAGATTTGCCCCGGTACATGTAGTGAGTCGGAGCACCCATAAAGCCAGGTACGCCAGTATAAAAACTCTCAGTAAACGTCTGACAATATACCGGAGGGTTGTAAACCCATTCAGCACGAGACCCCGTGGACGCCCCCGCAACAGCCACCGTGGTCAGCAAAGCTCCCATATGACGAGGGTGACTAACACCACCTCCCGTAGTGCCTTCTGATGTAGTAATAGAAGCGGGTGTATTATACGGATCATACGTCTGGGTAGACGGCGCCTGCCCGTAGTAATATGTGTAGGCGCCCATATCCCGCGTACCATACTGCGGGTTATACGACGTTAAAACCTTAGCGTTAGCGATAGTTTGTGTTGTGTACCCACGGAATCCGTTGTACACACTAAGTTCGCCACTAGGAGCGTAATAGGTGAAATTATAGTCAGACCAAAAGCCAGAAACTGGAGTTGGTACAGCTCGCCAAGTGTCTACGACGTATGCGCCCGAGTTCGGAGGGCCAACGACTGACCGTCCATAATCATTACCTACATCGTTGACCCCGTACCAAGAAACTTGATTGCCTAACGAATCAACGTACCCGCTTGAAACAACTAAGTATTTTTGAGTTAGTAGAAGACTATCATCAGTGTGGTTAGGGCCGCCTTGAAGCTGGTGAGGGCCTTTGTCGTACTTATAATTGACCAGCGAAATGTAACCCACGGAAATCGTGCTTAGGTCTACTTAAAGTATACCCAGAGCAGATTAAGCAACCGGAGGGGTTACTTTTTCATCAATTTTTGCCAGGTCTAGTGCAACGCTAGTCATATCGGTCTGGTGCTCCTGTTTAAAAGCAGAGACTTCGGCCTTCAGTGCATCTAGTTGAGCGATAAGTTCGGCAGAACCGGGCTCAGAACGGCGCCGGGAATATCCGATATGTTGAACCATGATCAAGAATCTTTAGTTTCAGTATACTTCTGTGCGGTATAAAAAAAACAACCCCAGTTCGTGTCTTAAGCGAACTGGAGTTTGTTTTTCATTCGACTAAAGCAATCAAGCGGCGTCGAGGAACAACAGCTTCTGACGGAAAGCATCAGGACTCATTTGACTCAGGAATCGCCACGCCTGTTCGGGGTTTTGATTCATGGTGTTTGAGAAACCCTGCCACTGTGAATCAGGATCCTGCCGTACGGGGCCACCAGCAGAGGCTGGAACAGCGGGCATATCATAGCTGGGTTGGTAGCCAGCTTGAGGCCGGTAAGGGGCCTCGTCGGCGTCCACAGGGTACACTTCCGTGAAGAAGCGGTTGGTGTAGTCCGCCAGTTGATCCGGGTTAGTCAGGATGTGCTCCATGGCAGAACCACGGGCAGCAATGGCTTCCATCCGCTCGTTTTGAGCGATCAGAGCATCTTCCAGAGTTACGGAATATTGATTGAGGATCCCAGGGGCTTCGATGCCGAAGTGGTTAACGACCTGAGCGGTTGCGGCGCTTAGCTGGGGGACTTGCTGTCCGCCCGTAGAAGTCGGAGAGGAAGTTGGGGTCGTAGACGCGTTGCTGGAGTAGGTCGGCGCTGCCGTAGGGGCTTGATAGGCCCAGGGTTGGCCCTGTAAATTCGGACTGTAGTGTTGAGTAGCCTGCGCCGTTGTTGGGTACTGCGGAGACTGTGCTGTTTGGCTGGGGGAGGGGGACAGGCGTGAGACCACCCGTTCCAAACTGCCCATCGCCGCTTCCCACGGATTCGACGGGGAGTAAGCGGACGGAGACTGGTTGTACTGGCTGTTGGTAGAAAGGCCCGTACCCTGTTGCGCCTGCGACGGCGCTTGGAGCGTAGGTACCGAAGCTACCGCCGGGGTACTGGTTTGCGCCACCCACTGGGGGTAGGCTGTTGAGCCCTGGTCCGAAGGCGCCGCCTGAGGGGCCGCTACCGCCGGGGAGACCGGGCTCGGGATCGAAGCTTGGATCTGCTGGCTCATAGCTACCCGAGTAGGTTAGTTCTTGCGCAAGGTGGTCGAACGTCCTGTACAACAGAGGCGTTAGGTTTAATCTAGGATCAGCACCGAGGGGCTGGTCCGGAGCAAGTGGATGTGGCGTTTGCAACATCTGTGATAATAATACCAAAAATTGCTGAAACGCGCTTTGAGTTTGCTGAATCATTCTAAAAGGAAACCCCTTAAGCATCTCCTCTCGTTCAGTGTCAGTTTTATCGGGGAATAGATAACGCAGGGCCTCCACGCTATCTACCCCGAGTTCTTGCAAGTTACGAACAACAATCGACTTTTGGTTGATGTCGTACGCAGTATCCTCGTAAACATCCCCTTGGTAGCGATAAGAAACCGTACGATCTCCGTCCGGCGGAAGCCCAAAAACACCGTGGGGCACAGAGGCTGTAGATAAAGCCTCTTTTATCATCGCGTCTAGTTTCGCATCGTATTTTTGTTGTTCGGCTGCAAATCTAGTGGCTTCTTCGGCAGATCCGTCAGCAACAGGAACGGGACTTTTTAACTTGGAGACGACGGCAAAACTCTTTTTAAATGTCTGTTCCTGATGGAACACGATCATTTCCATCAGTTTGCAAAAACCATAAATAAGGAAGCTCTTATTTTTACGCAAAGCCGTGGCTTGCGCCCGCCCCATAAGACCCTTAATTTCCGTTGCGGTCGCCCCGGCAGAAACAGAAATTTCATCAACCCCGCCAAGAGCGGTCCGGATCTCCTCCCTGAGGAGTAGTGCCCAACGGTTCATGTCCCCGTTAACGGGGTCGGGCGTCATGTAGCCCACACGGTCGGAAGGCTCGACATTTGCAATGATCCGAGGAACACGCAACCCTCCCATCAATCCACTGGAACCAAAGGGTTCACTTACACGAGTTGAGGGTGTGTCCCTACCACCAAAGCCACTCTGGCTACTGATGGTTGGGCGGAATGTACGATCGGAATCACTAGCTTCGACCAGATCACTACGAGGACGGGAACTGATCAGGGTGGGGTTACCAAAGAATTCAATATTCTTAGCAATGTTACTAATAAGCGTATCGTGTAAAACGATTTGCTCCATGAACGGCTCAAACTCGCCCTCTCCGGAAGTCCCGCTACTATCGGGTTTGTTCAAAACTTCCACGGCGGGAATAAACCCTAAGGTATTCTCCCTTGAGTTGTTTGCGGTAAGAATTCCGCCGGGTTCAAGATCAAAACTAAGCTCTGTGTTAGATTCAAACTCAGCTATCTTTGAATCCGTTATAGATATACGAACATACCTTTCATTCAACCCGGAAATTTCTGAAGGCAAACCTAGATTAGAGTTCCGAACTTTATACTTATAAATAATTACTACTTCCTCGATGTTTCCGTTTACATCGTGGAAAACCCTGTACTGATCTTTAGGGAAGAAATAAATTTGGTACTTTAACTTAGGGTCTGGTCGAAAATAAAAAAGTCCGCATCCGTCTATAAGAAAATTCCGAATGATGGAAGGTATGCGAATATCTAACTTATTGAGAGACAAGAGGTCTTCAATAAACTTAGACCGAGATCGATACGTATCCTGTTCGCAGTAGAAAGTGAGCCCTTTCTTAATCATCAGCAGGGTCATCTGCTGGATATGACTAAGAACGACTAACGTTGTTGCGTGCTTAGATCTGTCCTGGGTACGCGAAGCTTCAAGAATTTCTTGAAATCTTTGACGGACCCCGATCGTGTCGGCCATTCTACTAACTAAGAAACGATTTTAATCTATAGGCTTATCAGCCTTTCTTTCGCAGTTGCTTGGCTTTACGCGCCTTACGGAGAGCCTCTTGATGCTCCTCCTTTTTACCGCCCTTTTTTTCGCCACGCTCGTTATCGCCCTCTGCCTTTTTAGAGAAGCGCTCGCGGAATTCCTCGGAGGATTGGTTAGCCATGGGGCAGCAAATAGTTCCTAACTCCATCTAGTTTAAACAATTCAGGAGGAAGTAGCTCATGTGGATACGGAACTAATACATGATCCTTTCGACCTAAGGGATCTGTTCCTCCAGCATGGGCTTCATACACATCTAAAAAGTCTAGCATCTCCTGGCTATAGGCGGGGGCGTGTGCGTTAGGTATATCGTCATAACAATGAGAGAATGAGGTAAGCTTGCGTTTCATCCGAGCAGCATCCCCCATCCAAGAAAAGTGCCAACCAGCATCGCAGTCGCCTACTACTAAACCGTTACCTTTCATTCGTATTTGAGAAAGCGTTTCCTCCAACTGGTGGGGAAGAACTACAGTACCGCAAGTCCAGTTGGTAGGAGGTTTAGACGGATCTCCATCAGGATCCACGACTCGGAGGTCCGCTCTGCCGTAAAACATAGGCATAGACAGCCGGATACAACAATCCGGATTCTCCTTAGCTACCTCAACAGCTTGAAGCAAAGCTTCTGGTTTCGGTATCTCGTCAACGTCACTGAAGAAGAAAACAGAATCGGGGGAGGTCATCCTCATCCCCACGGCGAGCGAGTCCCTCTGGGCGTACTCTCGTACCCAGGGATTAGGGGCGACTTCCTTAGGAGGCAACTCTACGTGCAAAACCTGAATCTTATCTTCAGGTAAACCCAGTTCCCGTATGGTGTCTAAGCATGTAAAAGGCTTAGGGTCGCCTTTGAACGTAAGGTTTGCGTCTGTGACGATGAACCCATCAACTACATCTTTAAGAATATTTATTCGTAGTTCTAGAAGTTCTTTTTCATCAAAATAAAGAAAACAATCGTAGAGCATCTAAACTGCTGCGGATGTCACTATGATGGTAGCACTGATTTGACAGGAACCCCACCCCCGGCTCGGAGTGTTGTATGGTTTTCTGTAGACCGATTGCGGGCAGATTTCTCTAGTAAACCACGCTTCAGATCCTCCATAAAACTCTGTGAGTTGTGTGCTGGAGAATTTGGGTTATATGCCTCCGACCGAGTTGGAAAATACTCGTGCCTCTGGGGGCTGTCTACTTGACGCTGATTACTCGTTTGATTCTGAGCAGCTTGTTCCTGCATAGCGTATGCCTCGGAAAAAAAGCCGTGGGCGCGGTCGAATGGATTGTTCATGGTCTAACGTCTTTCCTTAAAGATACTCAGATACAGATACAACGTTTAGATATTACAAAAATTGTTTATTCAGTGCCGCGTATATCGGCGACTGCTTACCGCCCAATTGTAGTTTCAAAGCCAGCTGTATCAAGTCATTTTTGGTTATATCCATAACTTCTTCGGGCAGCTTAGAGCTGATATTAGAAGGGGTGCTTACTTCCCGAATCAGACTCTTAGTCGTCGGCAACGCTCGATCACTGTAAGACCGGTCGGCCCCAGTCAGCGCATTAAGAAAAGTAGTAGAGTCCATGATTCAGAAAGACAGCAAAGTTCAATAAAGAATCACAACATCAGACACCGTCGTAGCCGCTCCGCTAATAGTGGTTATAGATATAGGAAGCAAAGCATTGGCTGTAACTTTCTTCAACGTGATTGGAGTGTTAACGCCGTCCGTAAAAAGAACTTGTAAATTCTGGTTGCCGTCCCCGTCGTTGATGTACACAGCTCGACAAGCGGGAAAGTTATAAGACTGCCCACTAGGAGACAGAGCAAGTCCGCTAGCATAGGGTAGAACTGAAGTTTGTCCATAGTAACTTCCAAAAGCACGAACGTCCATGTTTACTCAAGTGTTTCTATAAGCTTAGCCAGATAAACCTGGGCTTTCCGCAGATCCTCTTTACCGTTTTTGTCCTCCCACCGCCATAAATACTTGTATATACAATTTTCTAGGTACCCTTGAAACTTAACTAAGCCAGTAGATGCCCGTTGAAAATCATAACATTCCAGACCATCTTTAGCATAGTAATCAGGATGTGCGTTATCCATCTGTGGCATTGAACCAGTAAACCGTTCCTCCTTTGGATTCTACGTGTTTTCGTAAGGACTGAGCCTCCTCCTTCGGGAGTATTTTGCATATTCGCTCTCCGTTCAGACAATAACAAACTGAAACAATTATTGTTTTAGAGTTATCCACAATCACAGTACAAGCATCTTTTTACAACAAATCAGCTCTGTACCTTTATCTAAAAAAGCACTAGAGTATTTCGTGCCTTCGTGCTGCACTAATCCACAATCCAAGATTTCATAGTTCTCGTGACGTTTTTTGACAGGTACACACCTTCGGTGCTCAAAATTAAAAGGGGGGCTCTCAAACGCAAGCCCCATAGAGCTACGATCCGCAATGGGCCAATTACGAACCCCTACCTTAGCGTAACTTTTTTCAGGATCATAACTATCGGATCGTATGTACTCCTCGCCATCACTTTGATCTAGGATCATAGCTCCATAGTAGGGGTTAGCTAATTGCACAAAAAAGTCGATTTCGTAATCGACAACGAGTACGTTAGGCACAGTAAACCCACGGGTAGTCCAGATATTAGGTGTTTCTTTTGTCAGGGAGTACACATAATGATTATCAAACGGAACCTTCTTGTCTTTGTTTTGCTCGTAACGAACAAACCCTGGTTCAAGTTTGTATCTGCTTAGAACGGGTTTCCACTTACGGTAATACTTAAAGTTTTCATAGGTAAGCATCATGTCATTCTCCGAATATATATAGTAGTCAGCCTTCTTGTTTAAGATCGCCAGAGCTAAATCCGTCTTGTGAGCCCAGGTAAGGTACCATCCGAAGTACCCAGGACTAGCCACTTTTATGTCAATGTTAAGATTTTTAAACTCCTGTAACGTTTCATATAGAACTTCTACGTCGTCTTGAGAATCGTAATCCACATATATATTTACTGAAGTATCACAGGGATACTTAGCGTACTCCCGCAACACATCCAACAAAGGATCCACCCGTTGCAACGGCTTGTTTGCGGTCACAGCAACCCAAAGTTTTTTCGTCATAGAGCTAACCCCTGCCCTAATACTCTATAGAGAAACTGCCGCGCCTCTGCAGAAAGGTTATTAAATGTGTATAAGCATCCAGCAAATCATCGTGGGTAGTCGAACCAACATTTATAATCTGCTCAAATAACGCTTCAAACTTACGATACCTATTAAACGTTATCTTTCTGTTCTCCAGCAGCCCTAGCGTCCCTCTAAATCGTGAAACTTTATCTCCTCTAAAACCGGAAACTTCATGTATATGGATGTTTGTAAGCCCACGGTCGTTCAACAAGACTCGTTTCAGATCCGCAGATAGGCTCGCTTGGTACGCAACTGACTCAACTACTAGCGTGACCGTAGAATAAGTCGGAAAATACGTATCGTCTTGAAAAGTTAAAATTCCCCATTCAAGCAGCATCTCGCACAGCATATCTATCTTTTCTAAGTTCCCGATTGAACGGCATTGATGGGAATCGATTATGTAATACTTATCTTTTAAGCGACCTCCTAAAACAAACGCAGTGTAATCGCTGGTCTCTTTTGCACTGGCGGATAAATCAATACCCACGGCTAGAGAATCGAACTCCATTTCAACTTCAGCCCGAACAAGAAGATCAGGCGAGACAATCAAGTCTGACGTTAGTACGGGTTGTTGTTGGTACTGGAATGCAAATGCAACTGGGTCTAGTTCTTTTGTTTTAAGTAGATAATCAACGGACCATTGAGAGGGCCAGTAACTAACAGGCTCCCCTTTGTTGTTATAGGTCAGAGCTTCTTGGGCTACTTGATTCCACCCCTTAGCAGGCGAAAACATAGTCTTATGGATGTCTAACGGATGGAACCTAGTGCCTAAACAAATAGCTCGACCGCCATCAAAAATAATAGGTGATATAACAGACGACCAGTTATTATTCATTTCCTCCCGAATTGCCGGATTACGGATATCCGCACTGCTTTTTAGCGGGTCATCAATTAAACAAAGATGAGCCCGCTTAGATGTAATTGAACCCCTAAGACCTGCAGCCCGCAAAGTAAACTCTTCATCCCCCACTCGGGGAATCCCCGCATATTCAAAATCAATTGACCAGCCCACATCACTCTGCATTCCAGGTTTTAGTCTGCAGTTAGGAAATATTTTTTTAAATGTAACTGAATCGACAATTTGTTTAATGATCCTGCTCTTAGGGGTAGCAGTCGCAATGTTATAAGAAATGTAAATAATCTGAAGTGACATCTTTGCTGCTGTATGGCGTCCTATGCACCATGCAGTAAACATATTGAGCACTGTGCTTTTTGCCGACCCTCTAGGGGATAATATGTCGAGATTTGATCCAGCTATATCTAGTAAGTATCTATTGCTCTCTCCAGTAACCAAGTGCCTGTGCCATTCCAACATATGTGGCGCAGGAATTTTATCCATAAGCACACAGAAAGTATGGAAATCATTAGCTGCTTTAGAGTACACAGAGTTGTCTTCTTTATTGGTATTTTCGACAGCCCGTGTTGCATTTAGCTGTGCTTTTCGCCGATATGCAAACGATTCCCGACTGGTCATGTCAATAAGCTGGCAATGTTGCTATAGTGATCGTACTCCAAGCTTACTAGCAAAGTGGCGAAAGTGCTGTGGTACGGGGATGCGTGTTCAAACACAGGGTTTGGCCGAGTAACATCCAGCATACTTGAACATCTGCAGAAGGAACATGAAGTAGAAGTTGTGGGTATAAACTATAACGGTGATCCTCATGACCTACCCTACAAGATTTACCCTGCGTCCAACTTGGCGTGTCCTGATCGTTTCGGGATCCCACGGTTGCCGGAACTTATTGATAAAATCAAGCCCGATATCTTTATCTGTTTAAATGACATCTGGATTGTAAATCAGGTGTGGGAACGAATACAGTTTCTTAAAGATCAGTATAAGTTCAAGTTTATTGCTTACTTCCCCATCGACAGTGAATACTATTACCCAGATATGTTAAGGAATATTCCTCAATGGGATATCGCAATCACGTTTACAATTAATTGCGCACATCGCATCTTAAAGCACGATATTAAGCCGAGCAAACTAGGAGTTCTTCCGCATGGTGTCGATACTTCTAAATTTAACCCTATTCCTACGGAGCAAGCAAGGGATGCACTAGGGCTGCCGCACGACCGATTTATCGTATTTAACGGTAATCGAAACCAACCGCGAAAACGTATAGACCTAACCATCAAGGCGTTTGCTCGCTTTGCGATGGATAAACCGGATACGATGTTGTACCTTCACATGGGCACAAAGGATCTAGGTTGGGATATTACAGCCTTGTTTAAGCGGGAGATGACTCGTCTGGGTTTAGACGACAAGCAACGACTTATTCTGACTTCAAATGAAATCAATTACATTGCTGCCCCGCCGGATGAACTCCTAAATACCATATACAACGCGTGTGACGTAGGGATAAACACAGCAGATGGTGAGGGTTGGGGTCTTGTTAGTTTTGAACACGCAAGCTGCCGGAAACCGCAAGTAGTTCCCGACCACACGGCATGTAAGGATATTTGGGAAGAAGCTGGTTTATTGATCCCCGTAGCAACTTGGGTGACGGACAAAGACCTGGGTGTTGAGCGTGGCTTAATTAACACAGACGAAGCCGCTGAAATACTTACAGATTTGTATTCTGATAAGAATTTATACGATGAAGTTGCGGAAACCTGTTACGCAGTGACTCAGCGACCCGAGTACCGTTGGGAATCCGTCTCAATGGGGTTCATTAAAGCAATTAACGATCTTCTTTCTTAGTATGCAAACTACACACCGCTTTCGTCACGTCCACTCAGACGTTGTTTACCCAATCAAAAAGGAATTTGACGGGGTTCCAAGTGTATATCGGCAAGCCGAAGAACTCCAAGGACAGTTTAAACGCATTGTCCACGGGCTTCCAAAGTTCAGCGTGGGCAATTTCAGCCCTTCGATCCTAAAGCATAACGATCAAACATACGTTGCCTGGAGGTCTCAGGCCGAACCTTTTGGTTTTAGATATGACAACAACTATTTTTATTTGAATAATGCACATACAGATATTTATCTCGGGCAATTAGGGGACGACCACACGGTGCTCGGAGCTAAGAAACTACGATCCACGCCACACCGACTTAGTTACGAAGATCCTCGTTTATTTAAAGGACCAGACGAGAACCTGTATGTACAATTTGTTACGTCCAAGTACGCTAGCAAGTACGACCAAAAAGGGCGGAAGCTATTTGACACACCTAAAGTAGCGGTTTGCTACGTAAACGAATTAGGCGATGCTGTGCAAACAGCGTTCCCTCCTATTGGTAAAAATTTAACTAAGGGAGAAACAGAAAAAAATTGGTGCTTTTTTCCACATCGGGATCTTTTGCACTGTCTGTACTCAGTACACCCATTAGTGATCGAACGGGAAAATCTCGATCCAATCAAAGTAGATAGCGATGCCTTAGAAAGTATTACCCACGGAGCACCAACGTTCTGCTCATTGCCGCCAATTTTACTGGATTCTCAGCAACTTATATTTTTCCACTGGAAACATATGACATATGACGATTTAGGCAGCCCTTATTTGGTGTACCATCTGAGCGCTTTGATGACTGATTTGGAGTTTACAAAAATAACTCATGTGACTCCGCAGCCCGTATTTACAGGATCACTAGAAGATACACTGATTACATGGACTGATTACGTCGGAAATCCGGTGTCCAAACAACCTGCGGTTATTTTGCCGTTCGGAGCGTACCTAGAGGACGATGAATTAGTTATGTCTCTAGGAGTGAATGACGCTTTTATGGGTATTTTTAGATGCCCTGTTAACGAAATCCTAAAGAAACTTGTGAAGGTGCCTTAGGATTTCTCTTCACGTTCAAGCGTTGACCAAACGACCATGCCTGCATCTTCTAACAAAGATAAGAGTGTAGGCTGGTCTTGGAACGTATTGGATAATTCACGTAGACAACGATCCGCACCAGCTAATAGAAGCCCACGGCGATCTAACCCATCTGTAATAGCTCGTACTGTCTGGATGTGCGAACGCAATTCTTTCTGCAAAGATGCAATTTTTGTTGCCGCTGTGGCATAATCCAGCATATTGTTCGTTGTCATGTTACGCACTTGCGTTATGTCGTTCCTCAACTGATCAATCTCTATGAGCAAGATCTTGCGTAAGTCTTCTTTTGGGTACTTTTCTTGTATCCACGCTGTCAAATCTGCAATGCTTCCCTGATACGACGGATGCAGAAACCTTGCAAATAGATAAGATTCTACATCACTTGTTGCGTTTTTAGCGTAATGGACAAAAGAATCCTTCTGGGATTTTTCTAACGAACTTAACCAACTAGCTACAGTTGTGTCGGCTTGAATAGTTGTTGTCATCAACTAAACATGCTGTGACCTTGCATTGCAAATAGAGCGCCTTGTTGTCTTTCGGCCAATCGACCTGCATAATCAGCACGTTTCTTAACAAGATCAAGCGCTGTAAGTTGTTCGGCTTTTTTGATATCTAAGTTTGTCTTAGCAATATTTTGTGCCAACGCATTTTCCCCAGCTAGAGCAGCTGTCCCTGCTTGCGCCAACCCAGTTGCCGTGGGTTGAAGCAGATTAGTTTCACCACTCAGAGTTGTTTTTCCAAGTTCAGTAGTTCCCTGTTGCAGTGTATTTGCGAGTAAACTAGTACCCTGCTGGGCTGCTGCTCCTTGCTCACTAGCTGCACCAATAGTTTTTTCAGCTATACCTTGCTGAGCTTTAATACCAGTATCGCCTAATTGAGTAGTCCCCGCCACTTCTTTACCCGCTATATCTCCCAAAGATGTGACTCCCGACTGCCCCATTTTGGAAGTAGCGTCCGAAGAAGCCTTAACTAAATCTCCTATGGTTTGAACAGGTTGAAGTTCTGTAGCCAGTAATCCTTTTCCTGAAGCTTCTTGAAGACCTATCGCCGAGCCAGCGTACTGGCCAGCAATACCTGCTTGCAAATTAGATGCTGTTTGTTGCTCTCCTTGTGCTTGCCCAAACACACCAAGCTGAGTTATTTGCGCTGCATTTGTATATTGAGCTTGAAGACCTGCAGATTTACCTGCTTCTATGGCTGCATTTGTCTGTTCAGCTGAGTACCCAGCATTAGCGCCACCAAATATAGGTCCAAATATTTGAGCATACAGATCAGCAGATGTATCTACTTGTGGTTGTTTTGGCTTATTTAAAATATTATTTGCTAAATTACCGGCGCCAAGTACAAGAGTACCTATAGAGAAAGGATCCAAACCGCCTCCGCCCGATGGTGCTTGGGACATGATTTAACCTATTCTAATGTTCTTTGTGAAAGGTGCAGCGCCGGCTTGAAATAGTTGACTAGCTGCGTTCATATATCCGACATTTGGTTGTTGTCCCAATGTCATCATCCCAGCCACGGCTAAGGTACTACGGGTTTGCGCTTCAATCTTAGCTTGCGCTATATCTCTCCAAGCTTTTATATTTTCTAATTCAATATTACGGGCGGTTGTCTCCCGTGACTTTTCCATTGCAGACTGTTGCGCTGTTGTACTGGCTTGCTGCACTCGCGCCCAGTCAATGGCTTTGGAGGCCAGTACTCCTTCCCTAGTCTTATCTATAAGTTCAAGCAAGTTAAAGTTAGGATTAGCCGTCTCTTTACCTATATTAGTATTGAGCTTATTCGGATCAAACCCAATTTGAGCTTGTACGGCAGGATTAAAGCCTGTCGGAGCTGGGTTGTTATTTCCCGGAGGATTATTAGACGCAGGAGGTGTGTGTACCGGAGGAGTAGCGGGAGGCGCTGCTCGTGTTGCATCAGGGTTGGGGTTGCCTTTCATTCGGGCAGGTAGAGCGCCCCATCGTGCTACATACTCTGCAGGTGATCGCCAACCGCCTAACTGTCCGGAATCTCCACTATACAATTGAATCTGACCGTCAGGTCCACGGCGGGCGCTTCCGGTCTCAGGTACGTCGGGAACAGCAGCAGCTAATGCACTAGATCCGCCAAGATCAGAAAAAGCTTTTGCCCCATAAGATAATGTGGGGATAAGAGGATTAATAAGCGGACCAACCACTTCGCCAAGCAAGTCCTTATTAGGAATTGTATTGTAAGCAGCTTGTATCGGCCCTTGCAACCCTCGGGCAAAACCCCCCGTGGTACGAAGAAAATTATTCAGGTATACATCAGCAGGAAGAAGATCAGCCATAATTACACAGGAACAGCGATTTGACGGAGAACGGGGCTGTCAGAGTAAGGTACTTGTGAATATACATTAGCCATAACAGAGTTAAGTAATCCTCCAGCTACCCCATATTCAGACGCAACTCGTTGTTTTTCAATTTCCCCTATTGCTTGTTGTTTAGTATTTTCGACTCGATACCCACCTTGGAGTCCTTCAATAGAAAGATCATATTGACGGTTCATTTGTTCAAGATTCTGAGCGATTATCCCTTTAACTTTTGCGAGAGCTTGTTCGCGTAAGGATAAACTATTGGCTTGTCGTTCTTGTCTTGTTACTGCTTCATCTATAACCTCACTGGTAGATTTAACAGGAGGTAATCCAAAAAATATCCTCCTAAAATTTACGCTTTCTTCCCACGGTTCCCTATTTAGAGCCGGAGCAGCTCCAATAAAATATCTACCTGTATTTGGAGTTACACTAACAGGTGAATACGCACTAGGCGCCGCAGCAGCAGAAATAGAATTTAACCCACTTTTTATTGTTTGACCTCCAGCATCAGCAATTACCTGAGCTAAAACTAACTTAAGTAATTGTTGAGTTGCACTTCCGCCAGTCGCCGCCTCGATACCCATTACGGGAGCGACAGCTGCGGCTGAAGGAGCGAGGAGAGGAGCTACAGAGGCGACCATCAGGAACTTGCGGGATTATCGTATGATGTGCCTGATAAAGGCTTCTTGCTATATTCTATACCCTTAGCTTCCGGTTGAGGAAATATGCCGTACTTTAATTGCTCAGAAGACGGGTGGGCACTTGTTTGAGGAAAATTAGACTTCAAATACGAACTCAAGAAAAAAGTCGGATTAATATCCGGGCTTTCAGTGCGAACATCCCGCTCTAATAACTGATGTTGCCTGTTATTCATAGAGCTAACTCCTGATACCGCTCTGAAGGCGGTATAGAAGAATTGGTCGGAGCGTTCAGAAGCGAATAGTTGCTGCCATAATTAGGCATATCGTATTCAGCAGGACGTTGAGCACTTAACATGTTCATATGTTCGTCACTTTGCTGCTCTAAATTATGAATAAAGTTCAAAAATAGATCAGCAATCTGAGGATTACTAGTAATAAGCTCAATCAGATAACGAATTTCATCATCTTGCTCTTCGTTAACCACACCGGCCTGTAACCGGTGTTGTAATTGGTCCTTATAAGCGGGCTGGGTATTTTCCGGAGGGGCATTCAACGACCGCGTAACGCCAGTCTGGATGCCTGACTGGTCTTCAAACCCTGGAACAGGAGGGGCAGCTCGCCCAAAATTCTTTAGGACCATAGCGGTCATCGGTGCAGCCGCAGCCTGCTCAGCCGTCGTGGAAGGAACCGGAAGCCCTAAGACCCGAGCCGCTAACTGATACTCTTGGGGCGAAAACACCAGAACACACCGCTACTGATTCTTCTATTGTAGGCAGAATTTTGAGTAAATCGCCAGGTACAATGCCCAATGTTAAACAGATTCGTTCAATTACGTCCGGTGAAGGTATATACCTATCGTCGTAATAAATCTTGCGAGTCGTCGTAGGAGACAAATCAGCCAATTTACTGAGCTTAAAGGACGAAACCCCTTTAGCATCGATAATTATCTTAAGATCGTTTATGAGGCGACCATACGTTGTGTACGAAGAGTAAAAGGGCATGGGGTAGTGTCACTATAAAATCATTATACTAATCAAAATCCTAAATTTTTACTACGAACAAACTCTAAATCGTACGTGGTGAAGTCTAAAGGCAGACTTGGGATGTTGAAAGGATTCTCATATACTTCCCCTTCGACATGTCCCTGCCACGCGGGAGACCATTTTGCATGTAAGTACCCTTTATTCATCTCATGCGCCTGATGGATCTTCTGCGCTAATTCAGGTTCGCTACGCCACGTTTGACTCCCATCCTCATAAGAGTCCGTAGCCCAACCGTGGTAGTACGGAACTCCTACGGATAGCTCTCGCTTAAGGTCCTTATGCTTAAACCGCATGCCGTAATCCATATCCTCGCAGTAGCCAGGATACAAATTTTCGTCAAAGAGTCCGAAATGTTGCACAACCCAATCCTTAAGCAAGAAAATATCCCAACCGCCGTTCAGCCCATGCACAATACCTGTATCCGGATCCTCGGCTTTCTGAGCCAACGCGGCTAGGAACCCAGGCGTATACATAACGTCGTGGTTTGAAATCAACCAATGCGGTGCTTGAAGAGCCGACTTGATGATTAAATTCCACGCGCCAGCGCATCCAATGTTTGCAGGTAGGTGGCAGACTTTAACTTGCTTTACAAAAGCATGCGGAACATGTTGAAGGGCATCCAGCTCCTCCGTTATCTGCCCCCTACCGTTGTTGTTCAGAACAATAAAGGTATCAACAGGGTAATCAATACTATAAAACAACCGGTACACCCAGTGGGGGGCGTTTACTACGGCAGTGCCGATAACAGGTATAGATTTCATAAGGCAAGCGCAGCTGCTAATATAGTAGCAGTCAAGGAAGCGAAGTGTCTACTTATCTCTGGGGTCCTGAAGCCCATTTAATGGTTCCTGTGCCCAGCGTGGCATTCCTTATGCACAAGGACGAATCCGGCCTATGCCAGATGCAGAGGGTAGGAATACCAGAACACCAGATAATTGAGTGGGCTAAAAAGTTTGGGAATAAGAAAAAACGATTTTTAGATTGTGGCGCCCACATGGGTAGTTATTCCCTGCTGCTAGCAGACGAATTCAAAGAAGTATATGCGTTTGAGGCACAACGGCGCACATACTACCAGCTGTGCGGAAACATTTTTTTGTGTGAAAAAACCAATATATTTCCTTTCCACCTCGCTCTAACGGATAAAGATCACGCGAACGCGTACGCTTCCCTGAGTGTGGTATCGGAGGACGGAGGGGGCTCTACAGTGTTGCCCGTACAAACGGGTCAAAAAGTATTAAGCACAGAGGAAGTTGAGACGGAGTACATCGATAACTTTGAATGGAACGACGTAGGACTTTTAAAACTGGATGTTGAGGGTAACGAGCTGGCTGTACTGGTTGGTGCCCACGAGACGCTTTTAGCGTCAAACAAACCCCCGATAATTTTTGAAGCTAATAATCATGAATGGTTTGCCGAACAAAAGCGCGAGCTATTTAGTTACATAATTTCACTTGGGTATACAATTTCTGAACTCAGGCCATTTGACAATATGTATATAGCCGTATACCAATAATACGAGTGGTCGGACTTGAACCGACACTGGACTGAGCTTAAATCAGTTGACTCTACCAATTGGCCTACACTCGCGTAGTCTGCGCATCGTGAGGATCGAACTCACCTAAAGCGAATTATGAGTTCGCTGCATTCACCAGATTGCTAGACGCGCCACCTAAAAATTCTACTACGGATTCTTTTCTAGTACAGTTCGACCCAACTCAAGTAACAAACGGCAATGCGCGATGGCTCGGGCCTGGTTTTCTTTACCAGAACACTTATAACCGCAGTAAGGTCCCTGTATAGTGGGTTTCTTTTTCTTTCTGTTATTCCATCCACGGAGCTTGGATCCTTTTAAAGTAAATGCGGTGCCACAAGTGGGGCACACGCAAGCCAACACACTGAGGTTCATAGGTGAGTTTAGGAATACAGAGACACTAACGGCTTACAGTAGCATACTGCGCAAGGTTAGCCGCTCGCTCGGCTATAGCGATGCAGTTAACATAAAGGTGTTGCCCTACTAAGATACCGTCTGAATCGTAGATTCCGTCACCACTGTGGGGGTTTTGGCTAACACACTTAGCGTACGCAGCATCACGCGCAAGAACATACACCGCTGTGTTCTTTCCAGCCTTTTTATAAAATTCATTTGCAGTCTTAGAAAAGTTACCAAGCATAGACATAACCCCCCAAAAAGATACAAATATCAAAATAATCTTCAGCAGGGCAGCTGAGTTTAAAGCTACGGCGGTGGCGGGCAGATCCTTGCTGTTAAGCTTAATGTCGATGTTGTTAGTCATGTGAGCTGGGTGACGACCATGCTCAGTATAGCACGAAACTCTGGCTTGCTGCCGCCCGAAGGGGCTGCTAGTATAGTGCTGTTAGTAAATTGCTACATAAAATGGACGGAGCCCCGACCCTCGATCAAAAATATACCATAACCCATGAGTGGTACAAGTATCTCACGGGCTCCTACGAAATTATTAAAAAAAGTCAACAGGCCGAAAAACTGGTGTTTGACCCTGCTAAGAAGCGGTTGATTGTAGAAATAGGTGTGTACGAAGGGGCTTCGACAGTCTGGTGGTCAGATAACTTCCTAGAGCATCCAAACAGCAAACTAGTCTCGATCGACCCATTTACCGGATCCGAAGAAAACATACGAGATCCTGAGAACCACCCGACGCTTGATCGAATTGAGAAAATTGCCAAAAAGAACGTATCCCTAAGCAAGTTTCCTGAAAAAGTAGATTTGTGGAAAGGGTGTAGTTGGGACCTATACCCTGTAATCTCGGCAGAACTGGTTGATGGCATTGATATTCTGTACATTGACGGTGCCCACGACAGCGTGTCGGTTTGTCGTGACTTGGCTTTGTATTACCCGCACCTAAAACCAGGCGGGGCGTTAATTTTTGATGATTACGGCGCGGAAAGCGTTAAGAGTGCAGCAGATACTTGCATGCAGCTGTTCGGAAACGTAGAAAACGCATTTTTTGCTGGCTGGCAGCTCTGGTGCGTGAATGCACAATGACAAAACAGCCAAAAGTAGTGTGGTTTGGTGAGGATCATCGGCAATGGGGCGGGACTTGGCTGGCTTCGATGTTTAGTCAGTCAGGAGCGACGCTTTATTTCGGCCATATACTAGAAAATTTTCCTGTTCTAGAAGATTGTGTAGTCGTAACTAACAACAGCAAGGCGTACGAGTACATCCACGAGTTAATCAAAAGCGGCAATAAGTTTGGCGTGGTTCTTTTATCAGACGAAACCTTAGAAGAACCTATGTTTTACCTGAAAGAACCTAATTGTTTGTTTGCCGCTCGCAATTACTTTAGCCCTAAGTACTACCAGAACCCAAAGGTTTTTACTTTTCCGTTGGGGTACAGGCACTGTTTTGAGCATTTTGTCAAGGAAACCAAGAAAGCGTCCGATAGACGTTTGACGTGGAGCTTTGCGGGATCTCTTAAAGCAGATCGCAATACAGCCATAAACTGCTTCACGAAGCTAAAACCGTACCAGCTAAACGTGTGCGAGTTGTTTAACGACCCCAAACAGCTAACAACTAAGGAGTACGCCCAAGTCCTAGCAGACAGTGTGTTCGCTATCGCACCACAAGGAGGATACAACCTTGATTCATTTAGGATTTACGAAGCACTGGAGGCAAGTACTATACCTGTCGTCATGAACTCAACGCCATATTTTAAGGTGACCCCGTCCTACTGGCACTTAATATTCCAAGGCGAAACGGAATTGCCGTTTGTAAGAGCCGACAACTGGGAGGAGGCTGCCGACAAATGCGCAAAAATTATCCACGAAGGCCGCGTGGACGAGGTACAAGCGAAGTGTCGTGCGTTTTGGGACAAGTGGAAATCCATGTGGAAACAACAGTTCAAACAAGAAGTGGGCAAATTTAATTTAAACCGCTAAAAGTGCGACAGAAATTTTTTTAAACAGGGCCTGTCATTATATTAACACTAAGGCGTTTGGGCTTACTTTACCCCGCTGATACCCAGATGGTTCTCGCCCCCCCCGTCGTATAGTAGCCCTATATAAAAAAAAGGCCTAAATTGCGGGCAGGTACGCGTACGTGCGCGTGTGTGCGCGTGTGCGCGTGTGTGTGCGTGTGCATGCGTGCGTGTGCATGCGTGTGTGCGCATGGGTGCGCGTGTGTGCGTGTGTGCGTGTGTGTTCTTACCTTTGCGAATCCTGCCGCCAGGTGGTGTAGTACAAATGTTCCCCCACTAGTACGGGCTAACCAATACAAGACTCTCAGTCAACTCTCAGTCAACTCTCAGCTTGCTCTCAGATAAGTGGCTTGACTGGTGCGCCGAACCCATGGCATGCTTTGTCCATCGATCACACACCGATCGATCGAACCTCGACAACCGAACAGATCCCCGCCAAGCCGCGAAGCGTTCGCGCTGTCTGCCACGGGCTCCTTGTGCTTGCCGCTTAACTGCGCCCAGTGCCGGAGCCTAGGACAGGCTACGTGTAACTATGCGAGAGCAGTAGGGATCTTTAGGTATCTAGGTTTGCGAACCTTGACAATTTGAATAGTATCCCTGTACTAAGACAGTTAGTACGGATAGCCTACAGTACAGGTATACTATTCTATATAGCTTCCCACCTTTATAGTTGCAGATATGCTATGCAACTAGATAAAGGTGCAGCGTAAGAGTATATTCTGGGCGCGTAGTAATCCCCCAGAGTATATAGTCTGACCCTATACAATTCGGTAGGGTACTATATCATACTCTAATACATAGTATCACCAGATAAGTTGTACACACTACTAGAGCGCATAAGTATAGGTCGCACCTATATATTCTCCCACGTCTCCCTTAGTGGACGCCAGCGTGGAAATTGAATACATAAGATCGCAGGAATGCAGTGGGTTACATATACATAAGGGTGGTGGGTTAAAGGTCTATCACTTTCTTGTGCGCTGTAACCTACTGCATACACTGTAAATTGTTTGGCTAATTTAGCCAGGGTTACATTCTCCTGGCGGTCTTGACTAATGTACTGCACACAATGTAGTTATTAGTTAAGGATCACATTAGATCATTTATGATCACAGACTAAACTCTCTCCCCTTGTGTATTACATAAGGTGAGGGACTTTGTGTCTCTCAATCACTTCAACTTAAACATCATGATTAGATACTACTGTGCCGCTAACGATGGTAACGGCAACCCTCAACGTTGTTATGTTTTAGTTAATCCAGATGGCCAGGAAGTAGCAGTTTGGGATGAAGGCTACTTAGGTAATGATTCTGTGCCAGGCATCTGGCGCAGGGAAGCATACGCTGCGGAACGTATTCCCTGTTCTATGAGTTACTATCGCAAACTACTGCGCACACTACCCTCACCGGATTATACATATGATGTTCCCGGTTATTCTCACTTAAGGGGTGTAGTATGACTGGACTGAAACCATTCGCTGGCACATTCTTTTTCAAGAATGTTCAAGTTAATTGTGTTGACACTAGCCGCCGATTAGGCGGTGATCTGTTTTACTTTAAGTCACCAACTTCGGGCCGTTTAGTGTGGGCAGCCACGCCAGGTAAGGCCCGCAAACTTATTAAGGAGCTTGTTTAATCATGGCCCGCAAAACATTTGATGTATCACAGTTCAGAGTCTGGACTAATGACAGACTAGCATCTGATACATTATCACCTCATGAGAAGTATGGTTTAATGTGTGCCCTTGATCATATACTACATGAAACAGATAACTATAAGGGGTTTGGTTATGTTTACAAGGATGATGTTCGTCCGTGCTTCCCTGATAAAGTAGGGGCGGAAGCTTGCAATCCAGCGTGGGATATGGCGCGAGATATGCGCCGCCAGTATTACTAAAGGTCAGTTATTTATAGTGGGCTGCGCATACTTACCACGCAGAACTTAAACACTCACTAACTAACAACTAATGATTAAAACTACCATCACTCTCAATCAATTCCATGATCTTTTGGCAGATGCTTATGCTGTCAGTGTGAATGATACGCTCTACTTTGTGGGTTATGATACGGATGATAATCCTTACATTGCCGACAATGATGGGAACGATTATACTGATCTTTCCACTGTGGATGGTGACATTGAACTAGATGATACTTATGCTGTGTTTTTCTATGTGAATGGTGATCCATTTCGTATGATTTTTCTTAACATTAAATCTCCTATTCTTTGACCTACGATTTTACAACCAACAAACTCAATTTACTCACTGCTAGGGAACAATTAACGGAGGACATTGATTGCATCCTTGATGAATACTTCCAGGAGTATGGTATTACAAACGACCCTCAACTTGTTAAAGTCTTGTGTGATGCCGTATGTAACAACTTTCCTTTCTAATTCACCACATTCAAACATTCACACACCACAACACACAATCACCATGGCCAACGTTAAATTCTTGATTCGTTTTACTGACGGTAACAGTAACTATGTGCATAACATCTTGAATATAATTACATCAAACACTAGCGACGGTAACAGTCGTGCGTTGATACTACCACTAAATGAATATGGTCACGTCTTAGCTGTTATCCACGCTGGCGTTACTTGGGGAGACTTAGACTCTTTTAATAGAGAATTTGCTCAATGGTCTAGACTACATAGTGTGCGCATCAATGTGTCACCAACAGAGTTTAAACGCTGGGCATCTATGACTCCTGGGGAGCTTGAATCAATCACAACAATCACAAACTAACTATCATCATGGCCCACAAAATTGACATCCAAGTGCGCACATTTACAGGCTGGCGCACACATTATGTGACCGAAACATTTGACAAATGTAAAGACGCTAAAGCCCATTTCCTACAAGTTTGTGCTTCAGGAGACTGGGTAGTGCCACCCCAAGATGTAAGATGTAGGTTCAGCCGCACAAAGTAATCCAGTGGCACAAAGTGACAACTTGCGGACTTACAAAATTGAACTGATTGTTAGTGTTCACGGCACTAACAGCCCATTATTGTGGCTGCCTGATTGTATTTATGAGCACATAGATTTGCCGACTGGTGAATCCCTAGCAACACTAACTATGGAAGAATTTGACTCATGATCAACCCCGAATGGCGCAAACTTATCGAGGATATTGATGAGTTGGACAACCAACTTATCAACACAACTGACACATTGGAGTATGAATCTTTGCTGTTACAAATTGAACATCTAGAGACTAAATTGCAGCAGGTAACTGTTGTTTAACTCCGCTTCGCGGGGCCAAATCACACACTACTCTAGCACTCACTCACTAACACAATCGCCATGTTTTTTGAAATCATCTCAATTGGATTCAATGTTGATGCTTCAGACGAAAATCGTACAACGTCAGAAAGGTACAATCTTGAACTGAAGCTAAACAACGAATTTAGGGGTTTACTTATAGAAGCTCCTGACTCTGATTCTGTGCCTGAACTAGTAGAAACTATGGCAGGATTCCCTATAGCCACCATTATGGTAAAGCCTGTCAATCCGTTCCTATAACACAACACATCAACAACACATCAACAACACATCAACATCATGACTTCCAAACTGCTATCTATTGGAGTTGGCAATGCCAAACTCAGCAAGTCCACGCTGACATTCTCCCTGCCGGCAGGTAGGACTTGCCCAGGAGCTAAAGACTGCCAGGCTTGGGTTAACATATTTGGCAAGATTCAAGACGGTGAGCACAGTATATTCAGATGCTTTGCGGCATCGAACGAAGTATATTATCCCCACGTACATAAGTCTAGGATGCACAATCTGCACACAATAACAGATGCATTTTTAGAATCTGGTACTGTACATAGTGCATGCGATTTACTAAAGGCAAGCATCGACAATAAGTTAACTAAGTCAATCGATAAGTTTAGAATTCACCCCAGCGGTGACTTCTTCAGCGCCGCATACTTACAGATGTGGCTTAACGTAATCGAACACTACCCAACTATAAAGTTTTACGCTTATACAAAGTCTTTAAAGCTGTTCATCTTTAACAACAGCCTGAGGCACTTACCTGATAACTTCTTTGTAACAGCTTCGCACGGTGGCTGGGATGAACATCTTGAAAGTCTATTCCCACGGGTGGCTTATGTTGTAAACACTGAAGATGAAGCTGCGGAACGTAACTTAGAGGTTGATCATGACGATAGCCACTGCTTTGGTTCAAAGTCATTCGCTCTCTTAGTGCATGGAGTACAGCCAGCTAATAGTATCGCCGGGGCCGCTATTAGAGCACGTCGCAAAGCTGGCAAACATGCTGGCTACTCTTACAAGACTAAGCAACCATCACTTGCAGTAATTTAAATGTCTACAAATCAAGACTCAAGTATTAAGTTTCCATGTACATCGTGCGGCCTATGTTGCACTATGGTCGGAGACATACTAGACAACAGGGACAAAGTAGAAGACCCCTTAACTAAACAACTGATCGATGAGTTTCCTTATGTAACCCACGCGGGTGTGTGTGAGAAACTTGTAGATAATAAGTGTTCAGTTTATGAGGATCGCCCAACCCTATGCGACATAACCAAAGTCGCAACTTTAAGAGGGTTTGACTTACCGACTTACTACAGACTCAACGCCACTTTATGCAACAGCTGGATCCAACTCAACAAGCTAGACAAATCCTTTCTAATCAACATGGAGCAATTCGATGACTTTAACTAGGTACAAAGTGACCGTTGACTTTGAGTCAAACGATGGTGAACAATTTAGTAAGACAATCATTAGGCATTTTCCTACATCTAAAGATGTACAAAGATATGCCGCTGGGTTTGCAGATGGATTAGCTGTAGGCTGCGATGGTGCAGTACTAGCCTGTACAACTTCACCCGTTAATTAACACACACATTTAACTAGACATGAAACTCACAGTCAACGTCTATGCAGATCCCAGCCACAGCTGGGCCGCAATCAAACGGGCTACAGCTAAGACAATTATGGAGGATCACTTTGCAGACATCAGCGGGTGCAGTTATCAGCGGGGCAAAACTGTATACCTAGAGGAAGATTGTGACTTCCCGCTATTTGTATCGTGCGCAAATGCCAAGGAAGTTGAGCTAGATATAGTGTACCATCACACGGATAGGTGGAGTCAGATACGTAACTACCCAAGCTTCAAGGCAAACTGTAATGACACATACAGTGCTTTGCGCCTTATGCTTGATGATAGAGCTTTGCACAATAAGCCGGATCGATGACCGTGGACCCACGCAACAACGTGATCTTTTTTAAAAAGTATCCTGAACGCCTAAATGAGTCGTAAATTGCGTATGGATTGAGTTATTTAAATCGTACAAATAATTAAATTAGTATTACTATAGGCAAAGTCCTAAGGTGTACCACGCGGCGACTTTAAAGACGATTAAGTCTCAATTAAACTACATAGTCGCCGCAAAGGACGATTAAACGCACCTTAAGGGTCTAAATTATGTATATATCTTTAAAGATACGCAGATCGGACTAAGATTTATTAGTAGAAAAAGAGGTCTAAAACTAAAGTACAACCCGGAAACCCTACCCTTCTGTGCGTTGTGTGCGTTAATCCTTCCTTGCGCTATAATCTGACCGTGATCCAACCGAATCCTGTGCCTAATCAGCCTGTTGTTTTGCCTAAGTTTGACGTTTTTGCCAAAGATAAAGGATCCTGGCGCTTTAAGTGTCGAATCCCTGCTACTACAGCAGATCACGCCAAGCACCAGGCTCTGATGGACTTTAATTTGATTCCCGAATGCGTTACTGTGTATCCGACTCGCTGAGATACGGTGCGCATTACTGTAAAGTTAGCTAAGTCTATTGGTCTGGTGTACTACACACTAGGGTGGTATGCTCTATTCTTCTCCAGTGTGTGGGTGAGCGCTATCCTGCTATTCTGCGGGCTAGTTTTGCTCTACACCTAACGGCAGTGTACGGTCTTGGGAGGGGGTTCGATTCCCCCGACTGCCTTTGCCTCCTGTGGAGGCATTTATCCCTCAACATCAAATCACATGGCTAAAATCAGCTTTCAGCACCTTGTCAATGACGGGCAGCTAGCCGCTTCCGCATGGAACGAATGCGACATTGCTTTGACTGCTTGCAACGAGTCTTTCGGCGCCCCTTTTGAAGCCAGCAAAGCACACCTGCAGACCAACATTGCCGTGGCTGCTGCGCACAACTTCGACTTGTCAGCATTTAGTGGCAAGGATTCTGCTTTTAAATACCCTGATCTGGAGACAAACATCATTGTCCGCGTGACTCGGATTCCCACGATGCACAGCAAGATCGATAAGATTGACGAAAAGATTGCAAAGCTTGAGCAGCAACTTAAAGTTGCCAAGATCGAGCGCAAACGCATCGTCGAGCAACTCGCTATTACTGGCGCTGTGGATTTGGTTACCGATAAGATTGCTCTGGCTTTTACTCGTCTGAAGTGATGATACGGATCGCCCTCTTTACATTGGCAAGCGGAATCGCTCTAATAGTTACATGTGCAGCCCTGGGTCACGACCCTTTAACGTACCATCAGGCCCAATTATGTAGAAATCCTTCTATGTATGGTCCTGGGTGCTGACTGTGATACACTAGCCAGTGGCGGATTAGATCGTTTGTTCAGGCAGACGATCTTTTTCTTTTTTTCAAACCTTCCATTTAGTTAACTAATCATGAATTCTTATCTACTTTCTTGCTCCATCTCTGCCAACGTAAGGCAATCAATTCAGGTTAAATTTGATGATCTTAAATTGCCTGCATCAGTTGTAGATACTTTGGAGAAGAACAACACTGTCTCTCTTCGCCCAAATCTATCTAATGCACTCAAGGCTGAACTTGACTCGCTACGTGTTTTGCAACGGGAACTATACGACAGCTATTGCCTTCACTTTGGTGACAATCATTTTGTAACTTCAAATTACTTTGAAGAAGCAAACAACTTGATTAAGTACATCCGAAACGAAGCTAACGAAGCCAACGGCAAGTTGTTTGGTCTTTGGGAATCCGAGCACAGTAAGTGGCAGGCTACCGTGGAAGGCTTTCTACATCCTTTGTTTACTGACGAAACTGAATACGCACTTGCCCGTGAAGCTTACCTAAAGGTATTTCCCACGCGGCAAGAATACAAGAATCCAATCCGTGTCCATGTAGTAGGTCCGCTGCCAGTTTCACTAGAAGTAGTGACTGAGCTGGTGGAAGGCGACATTGACTCCCTTATTGCACACGAAAACTCTATCAACACCAAGGAAGTTATTGAAGCAGCGCATGCGAATGCAGCAGATCGTGCGTTACATATGAGTGCGGAACTACTAGACGATTTGGATGTACGTACATCTACAAAGATTGGACGACAACAGACAGGGGGAGATAAGAAGCGTGGGTCTTGGCAAATAACTGCTCAGAAACTGAAGCTAATCAGTGATTCAGTTCCTGGGTTTGATAACTTGGCAGCCCTAGCTGAGAGTCTTTTGAAAGCCGGGGAATCTATTCAGTCACCTAACCGTTCGGTACGGGAAGACGGATGCAAATTGTTCCAGCAGACTCAAACAGACATTCGCAAAGAGCTGGAGACTATTGTATCCACGCGGGATTCGTCAAAGGGTCTAGAGATCCTGCAGAAGTCTTTGGCACTATCTAGTAGTTACAAGACATTGTGCGAGCAGATTAAAACTGCCGATTCTATTGATGCTTTGGAATCCTTAGTGTCCGACGCCAATGTGGAGCTGGATGTGTACGCTCAACGATCTAAGCACATTAATAAGATTATTGCACAGCGGCGAGAGTTGTTTGATGCCCTTAATGGGACTGGAAAAGAACAAGTAACAGAGGGAGAACAAACACAACCAGAGGAGGCTGATTTCTGATGACAAGAACATTATTTGCAATCAAATCTGATCTCGGATTCTTACAAGACATTGAGGAATACACAACAGATGTTGAACGGGCGGTAACTTTCGTTGACTACGACACAGCTTTCTATCGATTGAACCTGTGTTGTGACCAGTTAAAGCACAACTGCAAAGTAGTTACAGTTCAATCTCCATTTCCCCGCAAAACCGCAAAACAAATCGATGGCCAAATTCTCTAATCGACTCTTTCAAAAGCTTGACATAGCACGTGACAATATAATAAGTCCAAAGGCAGTAGAGGTGCGTTACATATGTAACCCTGCACACTATGTGGGTGTATTTAGAGTAGAAAGTTTTGAACTTAGGCTTAAAGACGATACCAACATTTATCATGTCGATAGGAAAGAAAGCACAGACTTAAAGTTTGTACTTGACGAAGTAATGGCAGCAGTAAACAATTTAGCGGACTTGGGTAGGTTTGGATTTAAAGATTACTACAAGGAGTTTCCCCTAAAGTTTCCAGGAAACAGTTTTGATACTTATTGGGTAATGCGATCATCAGGACAAATTAGGACTCTGGGAGTAACTTCAGAAGGACAGTGGGTGGAAAAGACAGGTCGTTACGCAACTACATCAGCAGAAGCACCCGACAAAAATGCTAAGCTTTATGATCCAACGTTACATATGTATTTTGCTGCAGTAGTAGAAGACCTTAGACAAGATTTTTTAAAGGAGAAGCACATATTACTTGATAAGTATGAAGACCTATGGGATAAAGCACACGATAAAGTATTTCAGACCAAAACGTCCAAGCCTCAGCAAAGTGAAGATCCTTTGGACTATGTCCTTAGGACCTATGTTTAAATCCTTGCCCTACGGGCTACGGCCCGTCACTATTTACTACATCAAACCTACATTAACACAGACACCATGGACAACTCTTTATTCACCGCTCTCCAGTCTTTCCGCTCAAGCCTCAATTCAGCCACGCTTGAACGAATCTCTATCATCGATGGTCTACTTGCCACTCTGCTCAGCAAACAGAATGCTTTCCTTCTAGGTGAGCCCGGCACAGGCAAGTCTGATTTAGTTAGAAACATATGCAACGGTATCTCAGGCGCTAATTATTTCGGTTATCTATTGACACCGACAACAGATCCTTCGGAGATCTTTGGTCCGGTTGCGGTATCAAAATTGCTGAAGGATGAGTACACTCGTGACGTAGATGGCTACCTCCCCAACGCACACATTGCGTTTACTGACGAGTTGTTTCGCGGATCCTCTGCAATTCTAAACTCCCTGCTTACCCTTCTCAACGAACGCACATTTAACAATGGCAAAGAAGTCATCAACACCCCGATTCAATCTATTGTTGCTGCTACAAACTCCTGGCCGGACGAAGAATCCTTACAGGCATTCGCTGATCGATTTTTGTTCCGACCCACGGTGGAGTTTCTTAAAAAACCCGTATCGAAACGGATCCTTGATTCGTGGGCTCTTGGAATTGAAAAACGACCAGAAGTAGGTGTTCACCTGTCATTAGAACAACTGAAGCAGCTTCAACTAGAAGCAGAAAAACTACCTGTTAACGAAGAGTTTCTGGAAAAGTATGGGGAGGTATGGGAACTTCTGTCAGCCAGAGGGATTACAATTAGTGACCGGCGTCGTGTGCAGATCCTAAAGTTCCTACGTGCTTGGGCTGTGGTTCAGGGTGACGAAGAATTGTACAAGGAACATATGCACGACTCTTTAATACACATTGTTAGCAGGTCGGAAGAAGATCAAGATGTAATAAAAGAAGTCCTGGAACAAGCTATTCCCACGGCGGAAAAGATCTTTGCTGACGTTAAACGGGCAGCATCGGGTGTTATGACACAATACCAAGCAGTAGCGCATAAGGCTCAATCACGCGGATTATCTGAACTGAACGAATTAGTTGTACAGTACCGTGCGTTTCACAGGGATTTACAAATACTAAGGGACAAGGCAAATGAAATATTAGATGGGGGTAAGCTTAGGATGAGCTTAAAGACTAGGCAGGCAGGTCTTAAACTATATCAACAGCTTCAGGGACACACAGACACCTTAGCGGTCGCCATAAGCGACTTTTCCAAGTAACCTACAGTGTCTTTCCCAAATCACATGCCCGTCACAACAGAAGACCTGCTCTTAGTCCGAAAGCGTCTTGCAGACTTTTTGGATGTAGCTGAGGAAATTACACCTCCAAGTGCTTACGATCAGTTAGTCAATTTATTGATTGACTTAGATAAAATTGTAATCCGATCTAAAAAACAGACATGAACCACAACAAACACACAGAATTTGTTCGGTTATCAAAAAACGAACCACTGACTCTTGCTTGCTCTGCTCTGTCAGATTTTTTATGGGAAGATTTTGTTAGGGATGCCCGTCCCAGCGTGACTTACTTGATTGATCACTATAACGTCACACAATTGAGTCGGTTCGGTAAAGAAGTGTTTGAGCGACTATATCAAGGTGATTCGGTAGTGTGGTTAATTTCGCCCGACGACTACGAGGATTACTTCCGAGCAAGACAAAACGGAGGGCAGGTCAGTTTTCCACGCGGGTACAAACCCGAAAATGCTTTGTGGTGGGCGATCATGAACGACTTAAGTGCTGCTGCTGCGTGGCCTAGTCTACTTGGGCGAAGCGTAGGGAACCAGTTTAACGCAGGTAACAATGCTATAAATATCCTTAATCAATTGTCTGAAGTAATTGAAAAGCTTATTGATGAGCAGCAGTTCAATATCGAATTACTAATACAAGCAGGCGAGCAACTGGAAAAACTTCGCCAGCAGTATAAGGATGCTGTTGCTAAGGGAGATACAGCAGCTGCTGATAAAGCTAGGGTAAAAGGTAAAGAATTAGGTCAAGCTATAGAAGATGCAGTAGGGGAAGTTAAAGATAAAATTGGTGCTCAAGCTAGTCGCATAGTAGATCAGACAAATAAAGACTCGGACAGTGCAGAAGATAACATGTCAGAACTGTACGGAACTACCGAAGGAGTAGGCTCTCATAAATTAGATCTTAAAGAGAAACGGGACCTAGCTAACAAGTTAAAATCAAACTCTAAGTTAAGGAAGATTGTAAAGCAAATAGGTGCTTTACGTAGAGTGTGGAAAGAACGTAAGCGAGCAAAAAAAGTTACAGCTACGTACGAATCGATTAACGGTGCGGTATTCTCAGACGATCTAACAAGGGCATACCCTGTTGAGCTTGCTTTGGCTAGTTCGGAGCAAGGACGTGCACTGTTTGCGTTGAAGTATTCACAGAAGACTCTGTTAACTAAAGACTACACGGCACACCAAAAAAACTTAGGTAAAGGCTCGATTGTTATGTACATAGATGTATCGGGTTCGATGAGCGGAGAGTCAGAAATATGGAGTAAGGCTATTGCATTTGTTGTAGCCGAAGAAGCACTTAAGGAAAATAGGGAAGTGCAAATACATTTGTTCGATACCAGAATATCCGATTCAGTAACATTAGCGGCAGGACGAAAGAATAACAAAGAATTACTTGATTTTGTGGGTACATGGCACCTGGGCGGAGGCACAAGCTTTAACTCTGTGGTGCTCCACGCCATCAGCAAAGCAACTGTGCCGGAACGTTCTGACATACTGCTAATAACTGATGGGCACTCGGATGTGCTCGACTCAAATATACGAACTCTAAATACGTTTAAGACTCGGACAGGCACTCAATGGAATACAATTTGCCTTGGTATGAATGTTCCGGAAGTCGTTCACAGGTTTTCGGACGATGCTTATTCTGTAAATATTTTAGATAAGGAGGACACCACCGACGCCATTCAAAAATGCATTAGGTGACTCCTGTGCCTACGCTTGCCTCCTGTGGTAAGCTTGGTTTGCCGCCAAGCAGCGGCAGTCTGTCAACTGTACTATCATCCAAAAACACCATGACTAAATTTATTGTTTCGTACGTCGAAACATCCACGCTGTTTTTTTTAGTTGATCTAGAAGGAGAAGCCGGGGAGAAAGATAATGCGGACTTGAAAGCAATTAAACTAGCACGAAAAAATGAGGAGACTGGAGCGGAAGATCCACGTCTACAAGTTTTGCCTGTGTATGTTGAGGAAAATTGGGAAGTGGATGAAGCATCAGATGAAATACAAAAACTGTGGTATAAAGTTTTAGCCCAATCAACAAAGATTGCAAGGCTAGAAGACCACCTTGAGGGATCGGACGATGATCTTATCTGATAATGAAATCCTTGTATTGTGTCAAGAAGGTCTAGTAGATCCTTTTGATAAAGAGCTAATAAACCCTGCCAGTTTAGACGTGCGTCTAGGTTTTAGGCTATTGATTGAATCTGCTCAATCTAGTGAGCTTATACCTTACGAGATGTGCGGTCCTTTTGCTTTAGCTCCTGGTGAATTTGTTTTGGCTGAAACGTTGGAGATTTTTAATCTACCGGACTCAATCTGTGCCAATTTTGCACTTAAGTCAAGCAGAGCCAGGGAAGGATTAAGCCACGCATTGGCTGGGTTTGCTGATCCTGGTTGGCACGGAAGTCGGCTCACGTTGGAGTTACATAACATCAGACAATTGCACCCAGTTTCTATTTGGCCTGGTATGCGAATTGGGCAAGCTATATTTCACAAGCTTACTTCAACACCAGCTAAAACCTATGCCATTACAGGAAGATACAACAATGATCTCAGAGTTACGGGAAGTAAAGGGTAACCGCAAATGACTAATCCTGTTACAACCATCTTGACTATTGCTGTGCATCCCAAACACCCAATCACCATGACCGGAAAGAAGCTATACGCGGTAAGGGTTGAGTACGAGGCTTACGTCTTGGCTGAATCTGAATCGGAAGCGAAGGACTTTGTCTACGAGATTACAAGAACCGAAGACTGTCCACAGATTTTTGTGAACGAAGCCAATGGCCGCAATGAGCTGGGCTGGCCCATCGGCTGCTACGTCTACCACGACGGCCCTGGCGACATTCAGCTCGGCGAAGTCCTGGTAAGCCCAACCCCTTAGTTCCCCGCACTAATCACATGACTAAACCCCCAATCACCCCACCGCCCGAGCTGGTACAGCAGTGGTCTGTTTCAAGCCCAATTCAGCCATCATGTGAGTCGTGGGCGTATGAGCTGTTTATCGCGCATCAAGCCGCCCAATGGGGCAGCGACCAGGAGCTGGAGGCGTGTTGCCTGCTCTTGGACAATGGTGAACACGCAGCCAGTTACGGCTGTCATAACGGCACCAGCCTTCGCGCCGCCCGCCGCCCCAAGACCCCGAGCTTGAAGGAGCAGGCGCTGCTGCAACTGGACACGCTTAACGCAGACCTAGCCATGCACGGCAGGGGCTGCGACCTGTCTCAAATCCGCCGCGCCCTGGAAGCCCTCAATGACTAACCAACACCCAATCATTCCACCGCCTGAGCTGGTAGCAAGGTGGAAAGACCACTGGTTTGACGCCAAGATTAAGCACATTAACCTTGAGGATTACATCCTTGCCCAAGCCGCTCAATGGGGATCCGACCAGGAGCTGGAGGCGTGTTGTGAATGGTTGAAAGTTCAGGAAACTCAAAGTGCCAAGTGGTTTGACATACGTCACGATGCTTGTGCATTGGTCTCTGATCTTCGCGCCGCCCGCCGTCCCAAGACGCCGAGCTTGAAGGAGCAGGCGCTTAAAGCACTGGAACCAATCGAAAGATATGCCTCTGCGCCGGTGACAACCAACAAGGAAAGCCTGGCTTTGATTCGCAAAGCCCTGGAGGCATTGCCCAATGACTAATCCTGTTACAACTATCTTGACTATTGCTGTGCATCCACCTAATGAAAGTCCTGTTTATGGCGAAAGCTCTCTCCATGTATCATTAGACGACGAAGGAGGTGGTATTTACATAATCATTAAAGAACAAAGCGACAAACTGAATAGTGAAGTACGCATAGATCCTGCTGAAGTTCCAGTAGTATTTGAAACTGCTATGAGACTACTTGCTCAACAAACACTAAAAGAGGCATTGCCCAATGACTGACCCCTCTCCCGACTCCCCTCCTGAAATCACGCCATTTTGGCGCGAAGTTTGGCGCGAAGTTTGGCGGTGATGGTTGCCGCAGTATCAACCCATTCCCGACGAACAAGGCTGAGTCGTTAACCCTGCCTATTATTTTTTCTCCTTAAACCATGGACATCATCCGCCGCGCACTGGAGCAACTCAATGGCTAACCTATCCCCCGCTGCCGCCAGCATCGTGCGAGCGTTTGACGATCGCTACGAAATGAGCATGTTCAACGAGAACTGGCAGGAAGACTGTATTGCCGCCGCCCTTCGCGCTTTACTGGTGCGCATCAACGGTGCTGATGCCATCCGCCAGGACATCCTCGCCATCGCCGACGAACTGGAGGCCCAATGACTAAACAACTTTCCCCCGCCGCGCAGGCAGTGCGTAAAGCGTACTACAGCACCGACGACGACCTGGCTGGTCCAGCACTGGCAGCCGCCCTACGTGCTGTTGTTGAACATTGTGTACCAGACGACAGTGACGGGCATTGGATTTATATCCCACACGTGCTTGCCATCGCCACCGAACTAGAGGCAAAAGTTTGGGAGTTTGATTACTAATGACTGTTGCTGAATGGATTGAGAAACTCAAACAGTTTCCACAAGACAAAGAAGTAAAAATCTCAGATGGGCATAACTATCACTTTTACGAAGGTGATTTTTACTTCCAACTCTTTGAGAATGTAGATGGTTCTACCTGTGTAGATATTGGTATTGGTGGATTTGAGGTAGAAGAATGAAACTCTGGAGGCCACGGTGACTGATTCAAAAGATACACTAGACCAAGTAGAAAAAGACTTTTTTCTTCTAAAACATAAAATTCGGTTTAAGGCAGGGTACGCTTCCCCGCTAAAAACTTGCAGCATATGCGGATGTGCTACTTTAAGAATCCTAGAAACAAGACCTTACGCTGACTTTATAGCTAGAAGAAAGAAGTGTGTATCGTGCGGGCATCGAATAACAACACACGAAATACTTGTGCTGGGGGAAGCGGATGCATTTGACTGCATACCCAAAAACACAAGAAAGACTAAAGCTCCTCCAAAGGAGCGCAAAAAACCGGTAAAGTCTAATGTACCACGATGTGTTACAGATGGCTGCGTCCACTGGGACAAATCATGTACCATGGACTTTAGAGAGGACGAGTTGGACGGAACGGATTGCGCCTGTTTCGTTCGTGCAAATCCTCCAAGGCACATACTTTGATTTTTATCTAGACTCAACATGACCGACTCAACCTGCACCAATAACTGTGTCAAAACACAGCTAAAACAGCTTAGAATTTTAATTCAAGAAGAGATTGAGTACGCTTTTGCGGAGCGCGAAAGCAGAAAATTTGCATTTGAAACAAGGGAAGCAAACGACAAGCTGTGGGAATTATTTTTTGAGTCTTGGATATCTAAACAAAATCATAATTGCAAGTAGATAATCGGATTTTTTCCGATGAACATACAAATTCTGCTCTAGAAGAGCACCTCACTAATCAGCCATGAACTTTTCAAAAGAGCCGCCAATTTGGTTACAGTTACATAGTGATTGGTTCCCTACCACGGGGATCGTTACAGATTGGAATAAAGCTTGCGCCGTTTTATTAGCCAGGGTGGCCGATAAAATTGAAGTTAGGGGTGCACAAGGGCTAGACTTAGACCCAGGCGAAACTGCAGACTGGCTACGGGAAGAAGCGACGTTAGCTCAAAATAATATTGGATGGCCACATGAGTAGGGTAACATTTTCACTACCGTGGGCATTTAGATGCTGGAAACGTTATATTATGGCACCTTATATTTTAGGAAAATATACTCTACGTTCTGAATTTTGGTTTTCTATTAACTACGGTTATTATGAAATCAGATGGTTTAGCTAAATGACTTCTATTATTCAAGATACAACACAACTAATTAACCTCCTTTTAGAAAAGTTTCATATGTCATAGGAGTTGACATACCCAGTTCTTTTGCTCTAAACCGTACAATATTGTCATATATGGCTCGCAAGTTAGGCGAACCTTGGGTAGAGGATGCTGCACGATCACTACCAGAACTTAAATCAAAACTCGGAGAGCCAGCGATTAAT